>OCTW011584742.1_pt1 | contig 10326 bp, 7 predicted proteins | sample 1539671 | NCBI WGS metagenome assembly OCTW01 (sample SAMN02144230, study PRJEB22623) | gut metagenome | biome: sheep rumen | host: Ovis aries | place: New Zealand
CTCTATTATATGTTGATGTTTCATAGAACCAATCATATGGATCTATACAATATGCTATTTTATTTGTGTTTTGTTCTCTTATAAATCTAGCGACTTGATATATTCCTACTTTTGTAGATGGATTATATGCCATTAAATATATTCCTGATATTTTTTCTCCTTTATAGAAATTAAATGTTTCAGCATTACTATTTATGCTTTTAATTGTTCCTAGTAGAATCATTACTATTACTAGGATTTTTATTATTTTTTTCATATTTCCTCCTTTTGTAGGCAAGATAATAACTTAAGAAGTAATTTATTACAAATTGAGGTTTTTTACATTTTATATATGTTTTTTTTTGAAAAGTAATATTTGTATATATAATTTATGAAAATAATTATATAATTTATTTGAATATGCAAGTTTAAATAATATAAAAATATGATATAATATGCACTGATGAGGTGATTAGATGACTGATATTGAGATTGCTAATGGAGTTAAGAAAAAAGATATTTTAGATGTTGCCAAGAGTATTGGTATAGAAAAAGAGAATTTAATTTTATATGGTAATGATAAAGCTAAGATTATTAATTGTGATAATAATAGAAATGGTCATTTAATTTTAGTTACTGCTATAAGTCCTACACCTATGGGTGAGGGGAAAACTACAGTTAGTATTGGTCTTAATGATGCCTTAAAAAAAATTAATAAAAATAGTATTGCAGTATTAAGAGAGCCTTCTATGGGTCCTGTTTTTGGTATGAAAGGTGGAGCAACTGGAGGGGGATACTCTCAAGTTATTCCTATGGAAGATATTAATTTGCAATTTACTGGTGATTTTGATGCGATTAGTGCTGCGAATAACTTAATATGTGCAGCAATAGATAATCATATTTATTTTGATAATAAATTAGATATACAAAAGGTTACTTTTAATAGATGCTTAGATGTAAATGATAGGTTCTTAAGATCTATTAAAGGAGAACGCGAAGAGTCATTCAATATTACTGCAGCTAGTGAGATTATGGCATTATTCTGTTTAGCAAAAGATGAAGATGATTTAAAAGAAAAGCTATCTAATATTGTTATTGGATATAATAGTAAGAATGAAATGATATATGTTAAGGATTTAAATTTACAAGGATCTTTGGCTGTATTATTAAAAAATGCTATTAAGCCTAATTTGGTTCAATCTTTAGAGAATAATCCTGTTATTATTCATGGTGGACCTTTTGCTAATATTGCTCATGGTTGTAATAGTGTAATAGGTACTAATATGGGTCTTAGTCTATGTGATTATGTTGTAACTGAGGCTGGATTTGGTGCTGATTTAGGAGCTGAAAAGTTTCTTGATATTAAATGTAGGCTTAATGATTTAAAGCCTGATTGTGTAGTATTGGTTGCTACTATTAAAGCTTTGAAATATCATGGTGGAGTAGCAAAAGAAGATGTTTTGTTAGAAAACTATGATGCTTTAAAGATAGGATTAGCTAATTTAGATCAGCATATTGATAATTTAACTCAATATGGTGTTAATTTAGTAGTTTGCTTAAATAAATTTGCTACTGATTTAGATGAAGAAATTGAATTGGTAAGAGATTTTTGTGATGAAAAAGGAGTTCCTTTTTCAACATCTACTGCATATTTAGATGGGGGAGATGGAGCAATCAATTTAGCTAATAAAGTTGTTGAGTTGTGTGATAAGCCTTATGATTTTAAATTATTATATGAAGATAGCTTATCTATTAAAGAAAAAATAAATACTATTTGTAGTAATATATATCATGCATCTAAGATAAATTATTCAGATGAAAGTAATAAAATTATTGAGTATCTTGAAAAGAATAATAAGGGTGAATTGCCTATATGTATTGCGAAAACTCAATATAGTTTTTCAGATGATCCTAAGAAGTTAGGGGCACCTAAGGATTTTGAAGTTACTGTTAAAGATGTAAGACTTTATAATGGAGCAGGATTTATTACTGTATTACTTGGTAATATTATGACTATGCCTGGTTTACCTAGAGTTCCAAATTATGAACATATTGATTTGATTGATGGTAAAGTGATAGGCCTTAGTTAATTAAAGAGTGGGTGGTTTTGTTGATTTATTGTAATGATTTCTTCTATAATGGAGAAATATATAATATGTATTATGATTCCAATTTTAAACAAATTAAGTTTTATTTAGATGGGGTTGAACAAGATATTCCTTATTTAGATTATAAATATAATGTATTGAATGGAAATTATTTGAGAGGAAAAGATTTATTATTAGGAAGTATTCTAACTTTGGGTATTGTTGCTAATTTAATTATTATCAATGATATTGTTGATACTTATGCTTATGGTAGAAATATATTATCACCAACAATGGTTGTGGCTGAATCTACTGAAGAAAATGAATTTTCCACAAATTTTGTTGATAAAAAGTTAAGTTCATCAGATTTTTATAAAGAACTATATAATAATAGTGATGATGAAAAAAAAGAAATACTTAATCTTACTAAGCTTGTAATAAGAGATAATAATGATTATCTTGATCAAAAAGATATATTAAATAGTTTTAGTTCATTAAAAATTGTAATAACTTCTAATGATAAACTTTTAACTAATACTTCTGATAATATTATTGGAAGATATGATCAAGAGACTAATACTTTATATTTAAAAGAAGGTTTGGATGAAGATGTTTTAAATACTACTATTTTTCATGAATTTTTACATTTTTTATCTAAATCTGGATTTGTATCTACTAGTTTTAATAAAAATGGATATATTGGTGATGCATTAAATGAAGGTATGACTCAATTATTAGTTAATGAATATTTTAAAAATCAATTGTTTGTTTATTCTAATGAAGTATCTATTACTAAGGCTCTTGTTGAAATGTTAGGTAGTGATTTTATGAGAGAATGTTATTTCTCGCATGATTTAGATTCTTTGATTGATGAATTATCTAAATATGTTTCTCATGAAGATGTTATCTCATTATTAAAGAATATGGATAATGCTAAAATTGCTTATAATGATGAAGATAGAGATAATTATGATTCCTTTAATAGAAAATGTTGGGATATAATTGGAAATATTTATATGAATAAATTTGGTAAAGATATTGAAAAAGATAGGCTTATGATGGCTTATAAAGATGGTACTTCATTTGATTCTGTTGTATCTGTTAGTAAAAAGTATTTTATAGGTAATGAAGATAAATCTTATAAAATTAATTATTATTATATTGATGGAAATAGTGGTTATTTAATTGATACTATTTTGATAGATGATAATAATAGATATGTTAATATTAATACAAAGAAAAAGACTACTTCGTAGTCTTTTAATTGTTTTCTGTTTCATCTATTGGATCTTCAGTAGGAGTAGGTTCTTCTTCTGGAGTTATTACTTTAGGTCCGGTTTGGGTCTCTGTTACTATTATTTTATTTTGATATGTTTCATTGTTGTAATATATGTAATATTCATATACTCCAGCTTTTGCTGTTGATACTTTAGATAAATCTAATGTTAAATTATTATAAACTTCTTCAGGTAATGCTTCATTTATATAACTACTTACATTTCTACTTATTGCATCTCCTACATTTAAATTAATTTCTTTTAATGTTAGTGTTACTGTAGGTAGTTTTTTCTCTGTAATAGTAAATTTTCCTGTATATACTTTTTTCTTATATTTTATTGTATATTTGTATTCTCCTGGTTCATTAATATTAACCATTGATGTATCAAGTTTTAATGCTTTTAATATATTTTCACTTATTTCATCAGCATCTACTATATAGTCGGCAGGATCTACACTTAGTGGATTGTTTTCTTCTAATACCATATCTTTTAGCTTTATTTCTTTTGTTCTTAAATCACTTACTTTTTTATTATCAACCTTTACAGAATACTCTGTCTTAACTACAGTTCTATCTATAGTAGACAATATTCCTCCAGTAATTAGGAATATTACTCCCCAGATTGCTAAAGTTATGGAAATAATTCTTGTGTTTTTTGTTGTATTTTCCATAGAAACACTCCTACCTTTAATAACATTATAGATAAAATAGTAGTTAATTACAATAATTAAAATAAAATAGACACTTAAAAAGTGTCTATTATGATTTATATATTATTTGTTTTGATGCCTTGATAAGTATCTCTTTTTACCATTTCTTTATCAATATCATTCATTACTACAAATTTTTTTAATAACCAATTAGGCTCTATTAGAATTTCTTTATTAGGATCTCCTGTAATACGATTAATTACTATTTCAGGTCTTAATAATTCTAATTGATCTACTACGATATCTATATATTCATCTTTTGTTAATATGTGAAATTTATTCTTTTTATAATATTTTTCTAATGCTGTATCTTTAACTATAGATAACATATGTATTTTAATACCTTGTATATCAAGGTTATTTAAATATTTTATAGTGTTTAACATATCTTCTTTTGTTTCATTAGGTAATCCATTGATAATATGAACAACTACATTAATATTTCTTTCTCTTAATTTATTAACCATATCTTTAAAACAATTTAGAGTATGACATCTATTTATCAATATAGATGTTTCTTCTTTTATTGTTTGTAATCCTAATTCTATTGTTAGATATGTTCTTTTATTTAGATCTTCTAAATAATCAAGGCATTCATCTGTAATTGAGTCAGCACGAGTCGCAATATTTAGACCTACAACATTATCTAATTTTAGGATTGGTTCATATAATTTTTTTAGTTCTTCTACAGGTGCATATGTATTTGTATTTGCTTGAAAATAACCGATATATTTTGCTTTAGGCCATTTCTTTAACAACATATTTTTAACTTCATTAAATTGAGTTACTATATCTTTCTCTTTATTTCCTCCAAAATCAGATGATCCTTTATGACAATAGATACAACCACCTGTTCCTACTGTACCATCTATATTTGGACAAGTAAATCCACCGTTTAGACTTACTTTAAATACTTTTGAGTTAAATTTATGTTTATAAAAATAATCTAGAGTATGATATCTTTTATTATCATCTGAATACTTAAACTTATTCATATTAATCCTCATCTATTGTATATAAGCATAATGCTGTTATAAAATCTATAGGTTTTTTCAATGCTTCTTTTTTAACTTTAGCATATTTTTCTTCTTTAATTAAGTTATATATTTCTAAACCTTTAGTTTTAATATTATATTTTTTTCTAATATTTAAATCTTTTTTAACTAATCTTATAAATTTATTTAATGAATAGATTTTAGTATCATCTATATTTAGAGTTTCTCCGACATGCTCAATTGCTCTTAAAATGATTTTATCTATTATTTTTTTATTATTATTTTTATCTAATTTTAGTATTTTTATTAGGCTCATTAGTGCTGATTTTGAATTAATAATTTTATTAAAAGTATAAGTAAATGTTTCTTTATATTTATTTTCAAATTTTTCAATAGTATGTAATTTGAATGTATATTTATTTCCTTCATATTTGTTATATGCTTTCATAGCATCATTATATCCGTATTTTATATTTCTTTTTGCTGTTTCTTTATCAAATAATAGGAAACTTCCTAAATCATTTCTTGGTGTTATTTTAATATTTTTAATTCTCTTTTTAGCAGGTTTTCTAATACCTACTGTTGTTAGATCTACTACTATTACTTCATCTGCTCCCATATCTATTGCTAGATTTATTGGTGTATTATCATAATATCCACCATCAATAAACTCTATTCCTTCAATTTCTTTTGAAGAAAAGGCAGGATATGCAGCAGAACTTGCAATTAGATAATCATTTAATCTATTTTCTGGAATATCTTTCTTTTGTAATATTTTAGGCTTTCTGTTAGTTTTATTAAATGTTATTAATCCATAGTTAATTTTTGATTTATAAAATCTTTTTGTATCTAATAATTCTTCTACTATTGTTTCTAGACCTGAAGGTTCTACACCTTTGTTTTTTACAAATTTCTTTAAATATTCTTTATATAAACTTAAAGTATCATCATAATTTTGTATTTTTCCGTCAAATATTTTATCCATACTAATATTACTCCAAAGATTATATGCTTTGTAGTAATTGTTTTGTACCATTATAGCTCCATTTAGTGCACCTACTGATGTACCTGTTACTATTTCGTATTTGATTTTTAATTTTCTTAAGGCTTTCCATACTCCTATTTGATATGCGCCTTTTGAACCACCGCCCGATAGTACGACCGCTCTCATAAAATCACCGAACATATTATACCACAAATGTAGTTTTTTTTCCACTGATTTTGTTTAATAATAAGAGTTTGCTTAATTTAGTTGTAAACAATAATTATGTTTTGATTAATAAGAATTTTTTTATGATATAATTTTTTTAGGTGAGGGTATGGCTAAAAGAAAACGCTTAAAACTTAAAGAGCCATTTATTTCTATTGGAAGAATTGGTGGTATAATTCTTGCAATAATTTTAGCTGTTTTTTTATTCTATAGATATGAAATGCATACTATAAAAAGATTAGGTTATAGTGAAAAAGCTAGTAATTTTATTCTTTTTAATTTTAAAAAGAGTTATGTTAAATCAGTTCATTATAGTGATACTTTAAATGCTGCTTTTGAGAGTGATTCTTATAATGAAAAGTATTTAAAATATTATGCTCAAATTGATTATTATAAAGGTGATTTGTTAATTTCTAATATTAATTCTTTAATTGAGAAAAAATATTCAGTTAGTGAAATTAATGTTATTTTGGCTCATGGTAGTTTAGAAGATGTTAGAGATTTTGCTAAAAGGGATAAAGTTGTTTATTTAGATGAATATTTTGAGTATTCTTTTGCAAGAATTAGATTATATGATAGATATTTAGCTTATAGTGATGAGAGTGGAGAAAATGCATATAATACAATAGTTTATGTTAATTTAGGTATTGATAAAGAAGAGTATAATGAGCCTTATTTAGTTACTAAATTTAGTAAAGATATGCTTGTTAATAAACATTTTTCTTTGAGTAAGAGTTTTGTTCCTGATAATTTGGTTACAATATCTAGTGAAGATTCTGTTGATGAAGGTATTAAACTAAATGGTGAAGCTTATAGAGCTTTTAAACAAATGAAATCTGATATGAATAAAGAAGGATTAGATGTTTTAATTAATGAGGGATATCGTAGTTATAGTGACCAAGAAGAGTTGTGTGATTATTATCGTAATTTATATGGTGATAACTATGTTTCTAAATATGTTGCTTTACCTGGATTTAGTGAACATCAAACAGGTCTTGCGATAGATCTTTCATCTACTTCAACTAGAACTTTTTCAAATTCAAAAGAATATAAGTGGATGTTAGATAATTCATATAGATATGGGTTTATATTAAGATATGATCCTAGACTTGTTACTGAGACTCAATTTAATAGTGAACCTTGGCATTTTAGATATGTAGGTAGTGATATAAGTAATTATATTCACGAACACTATATGTCTTATGAAGAGTATTATGCTGTAAATTTATTTAAATAATATACCAATTCTTGGTATATTTTTATTTTGTTTTATGATATTATGTTATTAGAATAAATAGGAGGTTTATTATGTATCCGTTAGGCAAGCAATTTATTTTTAATAGTGATGTATGTAAGACTGATGAAAAATATACAATAGTTGGCCAACATTATAGAATTAGTGTTCTTTCTGATATGGTTGTTAGACTTGAATATTCTCCTAGTGGAACATTTAATGATAGACCTACTCAGTTAGTAAGAAGAAGAAATTTTAGTAAAGGTGCTTTTAAAGTAGATAAGAATCAAACTACTTTAATGATTACTACTAAGTACTTTACTTTGGTATATCAGATGGAGCAACCATTTAAAGCTCAAGGTGTAGATCCTATGAAAAATTTAAAGATTACTTTAAATTCTCGTGAGCCTGATAGACAAAAAGATTGGTATTATGGAAATTTAGAAGTTAGAAATTTAGGTGGTAATACTGTTTCTGATGATGTTTCTGTTAGTAGAGAGATTGAAAAAGGATTATATTCTTTAGATGGTTTTGCATCTATAGATGATTCTAAAAGTAAAATTATTTTAGAAGATGGTACTTTAGGAGAACCTATCGCTGATAATACTGATATTTATGTTTTTATGTATGATACTAATTTTAGACAGGTATTATTTGATTATTTTAAATTAACTGGAGCTCCTTCTATGTTACCTAGATATGCTTTTGGTAATTGGTGGAGTAGAAATGTTGTTTATAGTGATAAAGATTTAAAGGATTTAATTAGAAATTTTGAAAAGAAAAAGATTCCTTTATCTGTTATGTTATTTGATAATGATTGGCATATTAGAAATGCTAGTGGAAAAACTGGATTAAAAACAGGTTTTACATTTAATAATGCTTTAATAAAAGATCCTAAAGCTATGGTTGATAATTTCCATAAACGTGGAATTAGAGTAGGATTAGTTGTTGATCCTCAAGAAGGTTTTTATCCACATGAAGCTTTTTATAAACAAGCTAGTGAGGCTTTAAAAGTAACTGATGGTGGGATACTTCCTTTTGATGCATTAAATCCTCAATCAATTGATTTGTTCTTTAAGATGTTTTTACATCCTTTAGAGAATATTGGAATTGATTTCTTTTGGAATGATTCAAAAGCAGGAATGGATTTAAATAGACTATGGTCTTTACAACATTATATGTATATGGATTCTAATAGATTTAGTAACAAGCGTGGTATGATTTTATCTCGTAGTGGTTGTAAGGCTAGTCATAGATATCCTGTTTTATATGGTGGTAGTAGTGAAATTAGTTGGAAAAATTTAAAATCATTACCTTTTAAATATTTGAATGCTGCGAATATTGGTGTTTCTTGGTGGAGTCATGATGTAGGTGGTAATCATGGTGGTATAGAAGATGATGATTTATATATTAGATATTTAGAGTTAGGTGTGTTTTCACCAATACTTCGTTTTCATGGTGCTAGAGGACCATATTATAAAAAAGAACCTTGGTTATGGGATGCTAAAACTCAAAGTATAGCAGGAGATTATTTAAGATTAAGACATAGATTGATTCCTTATATCTATACTGAGGCATATAATTATACAAGGACAGGTACTCCTTTAGTACAACCATTCTTTTATAATTATATGTGGACTTATGATGATCCTTTATATAGAAATCAATATTATTTTGGATCTCAATTATTGGTTTGTCCTATCTTAGATAAAAAGGATCCTACAATGAATAGGACTATTCATAGATTCTTTATACCTGATGGTATTTGGTATGACTATGTAACAGGTAAGAGATTCTTAGGTAATAAGAAATATATTTCATTCTTTAAAGATGAAGATTATCCAGTATTTGCTCATGCTGGTTCAATAATACCTTTATCTAATCGAAGTGATTATAATAATACTGGTTTACCTACTGATATGGAAATTCAAATATTCCCTGGAGTAAGTAATACTTATACTTTATATGAAGATGATGGAATTACTTCTTTATATAAAGATGGATACTATTTAAAGACTAGTATTGACTATAACTATTTGAAGAATAATTATACTGTTATTATAAGATCTATTGAAGGTAAGAGTGGAATAATTCCAGAGAAAAGAAATTATAAAATGGTATTTAGAAACGTTAGAGAAGCAGATGATGTTACAGCTTTCTTTGATAGAGATGCATTTAATAATATAGATAGTTATGTAGATGGAAATGATTTCATTGTTGAGTTGAATGATGTTCCTACAATTGGTCAGTTAACTGTCAATTGTAAGGGTAAAAATATAGAAATAGATGCTCAAAGAATCATTAATGATGATGTTAAGAGTATCTTGTTAGATTTAAAGATTAATACATATTTAAAAGAAGAATTAGCTGATATTATGTTTGGAGAGTTACCTATTGGACAAAAGAGAATTGAAATTAGAAAAATGAAGAAAAAAGGTCTTTCTAAAGAATATTTAAATATGTTCTTAAAATTATTAGAATATATGGCTGAAGTATAGGAGGTAGTATGTCAAAGAATTATAAAAACTATAGAAAATTAAAAGATACTGTCCTTTTAAGATTTCTGGATGAGATAGATCTTGAAGATGAAGATTCTTTAAATTTAGTTCTTCTTAAACATTTACTTAATGGTGAATTAGATGATGTATATTCTAATAAATATATTTGTAATTTAGGTGAATCTGAAAAAAAAGAATTATTAAATACAAGCAGAAATTATATTTATCTTCTTTTCAATAGTGGTGACTATAAGAAATATGATGAATCAATTGATTGCCCTATAGATGATAAAGATTTCATGTTATATAGATTATTAGATAATTATGATTTTCT
>OCTW011602016.1_pt1 | contig 10326 bp, 9 predicted proteins | sample 1539671 | NCBI WGS metagenome assembly OCTW01 (sample SAMN02144230, study PRJEB22623) | gut metagenome | biome: sheep rumen | host: Ovis aries | place: New Zealand
CAACGCTGCTATGCAATAAACATACAACTAACGCAGTCAGAATTGGCTGCATTATGAGTAATCTGTGCCAACATCTATATTATTACCAAAAAATTTGTCCTGAGCTTCTGCTGGCGGGCAGTGTTTAAGAAAAATACGAATTATACGAAGAAAAAACATCTGCTATTTGTCGCTACGCTCATGCGCTTTTTACCACACAAGCTGCGTCGGTAAGGAACTATGCCCAGTGACGGGAGAAGATGAACCACATGGTCAGGATGGTCTGCAGAATGAAGACGAGAGGGATGCCTATGAGGAAAAGCTTCTTCTGGGTCTTGTGACGGAAAAGGGACATGGCCATGAGGGCTCCCATGCTGCCGCCAAGGACGGAGAGGATGAGCAACAGGGCCTCGGGGATACGCCAATTGCCACGGACAGCCTTGCGCTTGTCGAGAGCGAAAAGCACAAAGGTCACGAGATTGAGGAGTATAAGGCCGTAGAATAGAAAGAAGAACACGGAAGTTTATTTTAATTGAGAATTGAAAATTGAAAATTGAAAATTACCAAGTCCGGAAGCCCATAGCATTTCACGATTTGACGATTTCACGATTTGACGATTGACCAAGTCCGGAAGTGGACGATTATAACTACGAATTATACGAAAAAAATCTGCGTAATCTGCTCCCATCTGCGAAATCTGCGGTCGCGCAGCGACTCGAAAAAAAATCTGTGTTATCTGTGGAATCAGTGTGAGGCTACTTGGTCTGGGTATAGCCGAGGGAGCGGAGTAGGTCAACGGCCTTGAGGCGGAGGTCGCCCTGCAGGATTATCTCGCCGTCCTTAACGGAGCCGCCGATGCCGCAGCGGGTCTTGAGCTGACGCCCCAGCTCCGCCAGGTCGGCATCGTTCCCCACGAAGCCACGCACCAGGGTGACGGCCTTGCCGCCACGCCCCTTGCGCTCATAGCTGACGCGCAGGCGCTGCTGAGAGGGTGGCAGGGTGGCAGGGACAGGGGCGGAGTCATCGGTGTAGGCATAGTCGGGGTTGGTGGAGAAGACTACGCCAAGGCGCGATTTCCAGTCGTTGTCTCTCTTTGGCATGGGTGGGCGCTAATCGAAGGTGATGACATTGCCTTCAACAGTGGGCTCTTTCTCAGGGGCTACGTAGGGAGGCTGCTCCTGGGTGAGGGCGTTGATGCTACGCAGTATCTCGTTGGTGCGCTTATAGGTTGGCGTAGTCTCTACCATGGAGATTATCTCATCGTTGTCGAGGCTCTCGGATACGAACTTATAGATGCGGTAGGAGTGGCGGGCCCGGTTGGAGTCGTTGTCGTCGTAGTACTTGCTACGGCGCTCCTCGCGCTCCTGACGCTGCATCTCGTCTTCCTCAGAGGGGAGCTCCTTGCGGCTGCCCTCGACATCGCTGAGGATGTCGTTGAGCATGAAGCCGGTGGCGAGGATGGTGACCTTGACCTTCTTGCCGAGGGTCTCATCGTTGGCGATTCCAAACTTGGTCTCCACATCGCTGTCGAAGCGGGACATGAACTCGTGAATCTCGTTCATCTCGTCCATCATGAGTGACTCGCCCTCGCTGTTCTTACAGAAGGTGATATTGAGCAGCAGTCGCTTGGAGCGGTAGATGTCGGAGTTGTTGAGCAACGGCGAGTGGAGGGCACTCTGTATGGCCTGGCTGACGCGGTTGTCGCCATCACCATAGCCGGTGGACATGATGGCTACGCCGCCGTCCTTCATGACGGTGCAGACATCGCGGAAGTCAAGATTGACGATGCCGTGGACGGTGATGATCTCGGCTATGCTGCGTGCTGCAACGGAGAGGGTGTCGTCGGCCTTGCCAAAGGCGTCGAAGACGGGCAGGTTGGGGTATATCTCGCGCAGTCGCTCATTGTTGACGACGAGGAGTGCATCGACGTATTTCTGCATCTCGTCAACGCCATCGAGGGCTTTGTCGATTTTCTTGATGCCCTCAAACTTGAAGGGGATGGTGACGATGCCGACGGTGAGGATGCCCATCTGGCGTGCCTCGCGTGCTATGATGGGTGCTGCGCCGGTGCCGGTGCCGCCGCCCATGCCTGCGGTGATGAAGGCCATCTTGGTGCCGTCATCGAGCATACGGCGTATGTCTTCGAGGCTCTCCTCGGCAGCCTTGCGGGCACGCTCGGGCCTATTGCCGGCACCGAGCCCCTCGGCACCGAGCTGCAGACGGTTGGGGACGGGGCTGTCGCTCAGGGCCTGGCTGTCGGTGTTGCATACTACGAAGCTGACATCGTGGATGCCTTCGTTATACATGTGCTTGACGGCATTGCCGCCACCGCCGCCCACGCCAATGACCTTGATGATACAGGGTTTCTGCTTAGGCATGGCAAAGTTTAATACATCTTCTGGCATATTGTGTGTGTTTTTAGTTTTTCGGGGTGGACCCGCGAGGCCGAACCTCGCGGTACAGTGGGAAAGGTTGACCCGCGAGGCCGAACCTCGCGGCACAGTGGTTATTGGTTTATTGGTCTTCGGTTTTCAGTTTCATGCGGAGATTGCCGACAAAGCGGGAGGTGCGTCCGTAGGCGGGAGTGGTCTCGACATCGCTGATTATGTCATCGTCGTCGAGCTGGGAGGAGTGGAAGACGAAGAGGTTCCAGTTGGGACGGCCCTTGGCCACGCGGCCGTAGTACATCTCGAAGAGGCGCTGCAGGCGTTCTCCCTGGGTGATGCTGTACATCTCGTCGCCATAGATGTCCTCGTCGTCGGGTGCCTCCTCAAGGCCGAAGCCTGAAGCGAGGATGGTGACTTTAATCTTCTTGCCCAGGCGGTCGTCGTAGCCTATGGCGTGCTTGCAGTTGATGCGTTCGTCGAAGCGCTTCATAAACTGCTCTATCTCGCTGAGCTCGGTCATCATCAGGGCCTCGCCGTCGGGTGCCTTGCTGGTGAAGATGGTCATGAGCAGCCGCTTGGACTTATTGATATTATTGCTATTGAGCAGGGGTGTGTTGAGGGCTGCGCCGATGGCGTGGTTGAGACGGTCAACGCCCTCGGCATAGGCTGTGGTGATGATGGCTACACCGCCGTTCTCGAGCACTGTGCGCACGTCGTTGAAGTCGGGGTTGATCTCGCCGCGCAGCTTGATGATATCGACTATGCTGCGTGCTGCCACCGAGAGGGTGTCGTCGGCCATCTGGAAGGCTTCGACGGCTGTCTTGGTGGGATAGACCTCAAACATACGCTGATTGTTGATGACCATGAGGGAATCAACGTGCTTGGACATCTCCTCGAGACCGAGCAATGCCTTGTCGATGCGGTTCATGCCCTCATAAAGGAAGGGTATGGTTACGATGCCGACGGTGAGGATGCCCATCTCCCTGGCTATGCGGGCTATGACTGGTGCGCCGCCGGTGCCGGTGCCTCCGCCAAGGCCTGTGGTAATGAAGACCATGCGAGTGCCGTCGCTGAGGAGGGAACGGATATCGTCGGCACTATTCTCGGTGGCGAGCTGTCCCTTGGCGGGATCGCCGCCGACGCCGAGGCCGTCGGTACCGAGCTGTATGCGCTTCTCCACGGGCGACTGGCTGAGGGAGGCAGCATCGGTGTTGCACACGGCAAAGGTGACATCGTCGAGTCCCTGTTCGTGCATATAGCGCACGGCATTGCAGCCACCACCGCCCACACCCAGCACCTTGATGATGCTGGGCCTGCGTTTCTGGAAGCCACGAAAACCTATTATGGGATTGTCGATGTCGATCATGGGAATATTACTTTGCCTCTTATATTTTGTCAACAGCAACGGCTATTATTCGTCATTCATATGGTCCGCAAAGTTCTGCCATCTTTCCTTCATATTGCCCCAGAAGCTTTTCTTCTTGGACTTTTTCTCTGCTACCGGCTCAATGTCGTTGTTTTCTACAGGGTGTATTTCTATTGGTTGCTTCTCATCGTTTCTGCCAAAGATGTCCTGCGGGCGGCGTTCAAGCTCGGCGGTGCAGTTCTGGTTGGCATTGGCTATGAGGCCGAGGGCGGCCAGGTAGCGCGCCTCCATATTCTTGATGCCATCGGGCAGGATATAGTCGGCCGACTGGGAGTTCTTGCGCACTGTGACCTTATCAATGCCTACCACCTCCTTGAAGACGTTGGCTATGTTGGGCATGTTGGCTCCGCCACCGGTGAGGAAGGCACCTGCCACGAGGCTCTCGCGGGCATACTTAGACTCGTTGATCTGCTGTTTGACATTGATGAGTATCTCGGTGAGGCGTGCATCTATGACTGAGCTAAGGGTCTTGCGCTGTATCTGGAGGCCGTCGGCAGTGGTCTTAACGACGGCATCGCCCTCCTCCTCGGTGAAGGAAGCGTAAGGCTCGCCAAACTTGCTGACCTTGAGGTCCTCGGCATCGGAGTGCTCCATCTGCAGACTCATGATGTCCTTGGTGATATTGTCGCTGCCCAGGGGTATGACGGAGAGGAAGCGCAACAGTTTGGACTTATAGATGGACACTGTGGTGGTATCGGCACCTATATCAACAAGTACGCAGCCTGAGTTTTTCTGTGCTTCGTTGAGCAGCTGGTCGGCCACCACGAGGGGGGTGAGCTTATACTCGGCCACGCGCACGCCACCAACCTTCTGGAAACAGTTCTCCAGATAATTAAGCAGCTTGGACTTGGCAATGATGTTGAGGTAGCGACCAGTGACATTGCTGCTGAGTACGCCTACGGCGTCAAGCAGTTTCTGGGTACCGACGCTGAACTCCTGGGGTATAGCGTCGAGGATGCGGTGGCCCTCATAGACATGGTTGATATTCTCGTCGTAGATGCCGTCGATGTCCTCCTTGACAATCTTGTGATCGCTCTCAAACAGGCGGTTGACCTCATTGTGGACGGAGTGAACCCCTTGGCCGGAGTAGCAGACATAGACCTGGGTTATCTCCTTCTGCAGTTTCTCCTTCAATCGGGCGATGATATTCTGAATACAGGAGATGGCCAGGTCTTCATTGTGGATTATTCCCTTGCGGATAAAGGTAGCGGAGTCTTGCTGCACATGAGCAGTGACCTCAATCTTGCCGTCGCGGCGCTTGACGCCTGCCACACCTATCACCTTCGATGAGCCGAGCTCAATCGCAACGATGTTTAATTCTTCTATTGCCATATATCTTTTGTTTTTTATTTTTGTTTTATGTGTGTCTTTCTCGCTGCCATGCCATTGCACGGGTCAGGAGGTCTCGCGCTTAGTGCAGACCACCTGATTGTTGTACTCCAGGCTTATGCGGACATACTTGTTCCAGCCTACCTCGTTGATGACTTTCTCATAGAATGTTTTGAGATGAGAGAGCTTACGGCCTATGTCCTGGGGCTTGCCAAGGGCTACCACATGGTTACCAAGACGAGGAGCCAGCTCCACCTTGCCATCGGGTGTGATGTTGATTTGCTCTATCATGTCGCTCCAGAACTCATCCTGCTGGATAATCTGGGCAAAGGTGGTGAGGTATTTCTTGGATTTCTGGTAGTTGACGCTACCGGTGACTACTATCACGTCGGCGGGGTACTGGACATGCTGTATGCGATTGCCGTTGGCGTCGATATAGTAGCCTTCGCCCACGGATGGCATAACCCTGAGCACGGGCAGCTTCTGACTAACCTCGATGACCACCTCGCCGTCGGGGGTTGAGTAGCAGGTGCTGTGGAGCACAAACTGATGGCTGTCAACAGCTCGCTTGATGCGCAGCAGGCTGACGTTGCCCAGGCCCTTACCCTCAGGACTGAGCTTTGTATCCTTTAGTATCTGGCGTATGTCCTCCTCTGTAACAAAATTGGCCTTCTCCCTGTCGGCAATGTCTATGGTGACCTTTGTGCAGACCACGTCGGTGCCACCTCTGTTGAACTTGACAAAGGCAAACACCAGGTAGGCTGCAAGGCCGACAAGCAGAAGTAGTTTAAGAAAGACTTTCATTGTTTATTTTGAGGGGATTTTTCGGGGTGGACCCGCGAGGCCGAACCTCGCGGCACAGTGGTTATTGGCTAACAGTTATTGGTTAACGTTTAACGGTTATTGGTTATTGGTTAACGTTTATTGTTTATTGGTTATCAGGGCTGCTATGCGGTCGGTGTAGTTGTCGAGGTCGCCGGCTCCGAGGATTACCAGCACATCGGTGGGGTGATGGCTCACGAAGTCAAGCACATCGTCCTTGCGGATGAGGTATTTGTTTCCCTTGGGGTGTACATTATTATATATAAGCTCGCTGGTTACGCCCTCAATGGGAAGCTCGCGGGCAGGATATATCTCGGTCAACACCACGTCGTCGAGCAGCGAGAGACTGTCGGCAAACTCGCGGTAGAAGTCACGAGTGCGGGTGTAAAGGTGGGGCTGGAAGATGGCTGTTATCTTGCGGCCGCTAAAGACCTCCCTAAGCGAGAGGATGCTGTGTCTGATCTCCTCGGGGTGGTGGGCATAGTCGCTCAGCACTACGTGATGATCGTTTTTCACTCTAAAGTCGAAGCGTCGCTCCACGCCCTGAAACGAGGCCATCGCCCTGCGCAGTTCATCGGGCTCGGCACCGGCCAGTTGGGCCAGGGCCAGGGCTGCGACACCATTCTCTATATTGATGCTCACGGGCACACCGAGGCGGACGCCGTCGATATCACCCAGGGGCGATTTATAGTCAAAAACTATCTCGCCACCTCCGATTCTCTCATTTTCTGCATGGAAATCGCCCTCGCTGCGCCCGTAGCTATAGACCGTAACACCCCGACGGGGACGGGCCTGCATCTTGAGGCCGGTGTGGAGGATGAGTGCCCCACCCTCTTGCACTAAGCTGGAGTAGTGATTGAAACTCTCAACATAGGCCTCAGCGGTGCCGTAGATGTCAAGGTGGTCGGCATCGGTGGCAGTGATGACTGTGGCCCATGGGGTGAGCTGATGGAAGGAGCGGTCAAACTCGTCGGCCTCGACCACCACATAGGGGCTTGTCTGAGAGAAGAGGTAGTTGGTGCCGTAGTTCTTGCTGATACCGCCGAGGAAGGCGTTGCATCCCACATGGCTCTCATGGAGCAGATGGGCGGCCATCGTGGTGGTGGTGGTCTTGCCGTGGGTACCGGCCACACAAAGGGCCTTGAGGGCGCGACTCAGAGTGCCGAGCACCTGAGCACGCTTATGCAACTCATAGCCGCCGTCCTGATAGAAACGCAGCTCGCTATGATTACTGGGGATGGCGGGGGTATAGACTACGAGCGTGGAGGCCTTATCCTTGAAGCAGGGGGCGATAAGGTCAACATTGTCCTCATAATGCAGGCTGGCCCCTTCGGTCTCCAGACGATGGGTTAGCTCAGTGGGCACGCGGTCATAACCGCCCACACACAGGCCCTTGGAAAGGAAATAGCGCGCCAGGGCACTCATACCTATGCCGCCGGCACCGATGAAATATACTGATTTTATATCTTTAAGCTCCACTATATTTTAGAGTTGAAAAGTTCGAAAGTGCGAGAGTTCGAAAGTGCGAGGCACAGTGGTTATTGGTGAACGGTTATTGGGCAGCCAGTTTCAGGATTTCATCTACTATCTCGCGGGTAGCGTTAGGCCTGCCCATCTTGGCTATGTTTTGAGAGAGGGCTGTGAGTTGTGCAGCATCGTTGACCACCATTATAGCCTTGGGCAACAGAGCCATGCGCGCCTCCGCATCCTTAATGCAGATGGCTGCCTTCTTGTTAACCAGTGCCATGGCGTTTTTGGTTTGATGATCTTCGGCAACATTGGGCGAGGGCACCAGTATGGCGGGCTTACCCAACAGTTGCAGCTCGCTGATGCTACATGCTCCGGCACGGGAAATGACAAGGTCTGCAGCCTTGTAAGCCTTGGCCATGTCACTGATGAAGTCACTGACATGGAGGTTGTCGGGCTTGATTTTCTCCTGCAGGGCATCCTTAATCTCCTGACTGTAGTAGCGGCCTGTCTGCCAATAGAACTGCACATCGCGCTGTTTGCGTATGAGGTCGAGATGCAGCAGCATGCTCTCGTTGAGAGTGCGAGCTCCGAGGCTTCCACCCACTATCAGCACAGTGCGCTTACCAGGCTCCAGACCCAGAGCCCTGCATGCCAACTCGCGGGTTAGGGCATTGCCCATCAACTCCTGGCGCACGGGATTGCCCGTCAACACTATGCGCTCCTGGGGGAAGAATTTCTCCATCCCCTCGTAGGCCACACAGATGGTGGAGGCCTTCTTGGAGAGCATCTTATTAGTCACCCCGGCATAGCTGTTCTGCTCCTGCAACAGCACTGGCACCTTCAGGTCCTCGGCCGCGCCGATGGCAGCACTGCTGGCATAACCACCTACACCCACTGCCACATCGGGAGCGAAGTCCTTAATTATCCTACGGGCCAGCTGCTTGCCTTTCAGGTAGTTATATATTACCTTGACATTTTTGAGCAAATGCTTGCGGTCGAAGCCCATAACCTTGAGCCCTTTTATCTCGTAGCCTGCCTGCGGCACACGCTCCATCTCCATACGCCCCTCAGCACCCACAAACAGAATCTCCACTCCGTCAACGCGAGCCTTGAGTTCATTGGCTATGGCTATGGCAGGGAAAATATGACCACCAGTGCCGCCACCGCTTATCAGTACACGTAATTGTTTTCTCATCTATTCTGAAAATATGATATTGTCCGCAAATTTAGCAAGATTTTCGGGCAAGACAAAGCGGAAAACAAAAATATTTTTGAAAAAAATTTTTGACCACTTCAATGCTGCCCCAAACACCCCCTTTTCACAAGCCGAGAGGATAAAGTAAAACGACACAAAACAAAAGAGCCACAATGCGAGAAAAAACGCTTGCACCTGCACAGAAACCATAATTTATTAAGAAAATGGCACCGATTTGCCCTCCATTCCAAATGTTTTATATAATTTTGCAAAGATAATCGCAAATGCTGCATACGTATTCGTCGGACATTCTAAAAAAACATCTATAAAATGAAAAAAATTCTACTAATTCTGATTTGCGCCTTAGGCGCACTGTGCACAGTAAAGGCACAAACCTATGCGGCTATTCCCGACACTATCTGGGGCTGTCGCTACTTCTCGCAGAACCTTGCAACAGACATGCCCTATAGTTCTGGTTTCAAGAAGGGATATTATGCCGGCTCATGGCCCATACAGGACAACACCGACATGCGCTACTATGCCCGCATACCCGAGGGTCATGTAAAGGCCACGCTGGTTTACAACCCACGCGTGAACCGCGCCCTCAACCTTGACCTGACCGTGACCAATATGAACAACGGCCGCGTAGTGATAGAAAAGACCATCACCACAGAGCGCGCCACCGCTGGCGGCGAGCTGAGCATAGAGCTATGGCCCGACATGGTATTCACGGCCGACGTATGGTACCAGATTCAGTTTAAGCCCCACGACGGCAAATATAACAGTGCCCCTTCGCGAATAGTCAACATACTTTTTAATCGTGAAGCCAGCAAGCCCGCCGTGGTATGTAACGAGGTGTTTATGGCCCCATCGGCCCACAACAACGAGTGGCTCAGCACCCAGCCCTATGCTCCGGACGAAAACTGCTACGACTGGATTTACGGAGAGTTTCTCTATCCCGAGGAGTATGTGCTGCCCGCCCGCTACCTGATGTGTCTGGGCGGTAGCGGCTACTACAGCGGCATCCAGTCCACTAACGGCTATGGCGCCGTGACGGCTCTCTTCTCGGCATGGGACAACGGCGACACCGACGTCAACCCTGACCTGCCTGAATATCTGCGCTCGGGTGCCGTGGACTACAACCCCGACGGCGGTGTGGAAATCAACCGCTTCGGCGCTGAGGGTACCGGTATACAGAGCATGATGAGCCCAGCCACATGGAAGCCCGGCCACTGGGTGCAGTGGCTGATGAACGCCCGCCCCGAGACAGTGGAGCTGGAGCTACCTGACAAGGATGGCAACCTGCAGACCGTAAAGTATGCCAACACCATCCTGACCGCATGGTATAAGATGGCCGATGATCCCGACTGGTACTACATCTCCACTCTGCGCCAGAGCGGCACCACCCACCTCTTCGGACGCAATGGTGAATACTCTTTCATTGAGTGTTTCGGCGAAAGGGGCGGCGACCTCTTTTGTCGCTGCTACATGAAGAATCGCTTCTTCCGCTCGGCCACCAGTGGCACATGGTATAACCGAAACTATATGAGCGGCGGCCACTATGACTACAACGACGGCCAGCGCCCCTGCCGCTACGACTACGGCCATGGTGCCACCTCGCTATGGGAAAACTGTTTCTATATTGAGCATGGCGGATTTGGCATGGTCAACGATAGCTCCCGCTATGTGGCCATACCAAGCAGCTTTGAGTGCGTGGA
>OCTW011610275.1_pt1 | contig 10324 bp, 7 predicted proteins | sample 1539671 | NCBI WGS metagenome assembly OCTW01 (sample SAMN02144230, study PRJEB22623) | gut metagenome | biome: sheep rumen | host: Ovis aries | place: New Zealand
GTCTTTCGTGAGCATGACAAGGTAATGCAAATACATAATAACTATGATAAAGAGGTCTTTAATGGGGATATCGGTTTTGTCGAAACCGTTGACCTGAACGAAAACACGTTGACAGTTATGTTCGATCAGAAGTCAGTGAAATATGAGCGATTTGAACTGGATGAACTTGCACTTGCCTATGCTGTGACCATTCATAAAGCCCAGGGCAGCGAATATCCAGTGGTAATCATGCCATTCCTTCGTTCTCACTTTCCCATGCTTCAAAAGAACCTTCTGTATACAGGCATTACCCGCGCCAAAAAAAGACTAATACTGCTAAGCGACACCCCTGCTCTCAGTATTGCCATCAATTCCAGGGATGTTATACGGAGAAATACAAGGTTATCGGAACGCCTGGCGCAGTTCGCCATGAAACGCTGATTTGTTTTTCATATTATTGTTTGTTATAATCTCATTTGATTTTCTCTGATGGAGGCGCTGCAATTGCGAAGGTGTTTTTTGATCCTTGCTTCGCTGATGATGCTGTTTGTGCAAGTTTCTGTAGCAGACGATGCATCTTCCAGTTTTACACCGGCTGATATGATTCTGACACCACATTCTTTTTCCATGGCATCCCTGCTGAACAATGGTATTCCTGAAGAAGGAGCCTATGCGCTTCCAATTGATTTTTCGTCAGGAAAGGTCCCGCTCGAAGAAGGGTTTGTTTCGGATCTTGAGTATATCGATCCATCCATCCACGTAGTCATTTCCTCCGGCCGCGAAATGGACTGCAATTACTGGGTGGCCGAAATATGGATTTCCGACCCTTCTCAATTACGTACTGTCGCAGCAGACGGCTTTGAATCCAATATGGTTATGCCTGGAGTCAAACTGGCCGACCGTGTAAATGCGGTTGTAGCTTGTGACGGAGATTACTATTGCTACACCGGATATGGTTATATCATCCGCCAAGGAAATCTTTATCTTGACAAGCTGAAAGGCGGAAGAGACCTGCTTTTGATTGATGAAGCCGGAGATTTTCATATCATTCGAAAAGCAGAGCGCCAGGATGGTGTTGACACGATTGATGGCAAGCGAATCATTAATTCCCTGTTCTTCGGGCCGGTTCTCGTCGAACATGGCGAACTGGGAAATGAATTTCGATATCGGGATATGGCATATGCTGATCCATCCCAGCGTATGTGCATTGCCCAGGTTGGACACCTGCACTACAAGATCATCTGCTGTGAATCTCCAAAGGCGGGCCGCGGCTCCGCTGGAATGACCTTAAAGCAGTTTGCAGAATTTGTTCAGGGCATGGGTGTCGATACTGCCTATAACCTTGACGGCGGCGATTCCACAATGCTGATTTTCCGCGGTGAAAAGCTAAACGATGTCAGTAACCCGAACACCAGAAATATTGCTGACATCATCTACTTTGCCTCGGCGTACGATAAATAAGTTGGAGAGAAAGCCTTATGCCACTTTACTGGGTTATCATTATCCTGGGAACTTTGCTGATCTTTGCCTTCTGGAAAAGAAGTTCACGCCTTTCATGGCGAACTGTTTTGACATCCCTTTCCTTTGCAGTGTTGTTCGGGCTGCTTCTTGCCAAACTCGTTTATATCCTCACGCAGGCCATGAGGGATCTTCTGGACTATGGTCCGGAAATCTTATTTGAAACAGATCCCTCCACTTTTTCCTTCTTCGGCGGAGCAGCCGGAGTGCTCCTGGGTATTGTACTCGCCTGCCGCTTTTCCCATGAAAAGATTCTTCCGGCACTTGATGCTTTTGCCCCCTTCGGAGCATTTCTGATCGCTGTTTTCCGTTCTGCGGAATACTGCCTGGGAACGCTGGGCGCAGGCCCCATGATGATGGACAGCTCACCATTGGCCTCTTTCCCCTTTGCCCTTTTCAACAATTATCAGGAACCCTTCTTCTCTGTTCCTTTTCTTGAAATCCTGTTTGCCTGCCTGTGCGGTATCTTGTTCCTGCTGAAATCCTATCAGCATCCGGGAATGAAGCTGGAAGCTTCCCTGTTCTATCTTGCCCTGCCCCAGATATTCTGCGAAAGCCTGCGCCTCCGGTGCATGAAATGGGGATTTGTACGAGTGGAGCAGGTATTCTGCGGAGTACTTATGCTTGCTCTCATTTGGTACAGCTGTTCCAAGAGAAAGAGTCATCTGAAGAACTGGTTCCATCGTTATGAGCGGGTTCTGTCATTTGTACTGCTGAGCGGTCTGGTAGTCTCCGTGGAATACGCACTCGACAAGTCAGCTTTGGGCATTTTCTTCTGCTATGCCATGATGTTGGGTACATTAACCATCATGGGTTTCAGTTATGCTTCTACAATATACGAAAGAAACTGATCGTTTATGGGAGCTCATGAATCATTCGTGCCTCTGGTTTGCATTTTCAGCGTACCTTGTCCATCTTGGCAAGGTACGCTTTTGATTGCTACTATTATTCTGTAAAAGAGCTGCAGTCCGCGCTTTCTTATCACGAGTTATGGCATGATGCTCCCTCCACTGAATACGGCATGCGGCTCCCGCGAAAGCGACAGTGGTTGCCAAACACTTCCTGAGCTCTGAATGTCAGGAAAGCTGTCACTCCAAGATCATTCCGTCTGTCCTTGACGGAAAAACCTGCTCATCCCAAGAAGACAGCTGTATCCGGATGCTGATGGAATCACACATTGTACAGCAACATTTTTCTTTCCTGTAAAAGCAATCCTGCTGGCATACAAAAACCGATAACAAGCTGCCTGGCATAGGCAATGCATGTTATCGGTTCGCTGCGATGAACTGTGATCGTATGCTCAGCATCCGCCCAGAGACACCGGCTTAGGGTTTCGAATCTTCAAAGGGTTCATAGACCCCCGAACGGAACATACGGAAAATCGTATCATAATGTGAATGCACCCTCCAACCGCCTTCAGAAGGATTGCTCGTAATATTGATTTCACAATCCGGGAGTGCCTCATGAAGCATGGCGAGCTGTTCTTCCGATACTGGAATCTTTTTACTCCGATCAATGCAGTTATACATCCACAGACGCTTTAGCTGTTTCATTTCACACAGTGGACTCAGATCAGCTATTTCGTTAAACCCTATGTTCAGGTCAACGAGATTTTCCAATCCTACCAACGGAGTCAGGTCTGAAATATGGTTTGAAAAAATCTCCAGATACTCCAGATGCTTCAGACTGGCAACAGGAGTAATATCTTCCAGCCTGTTGCACGCCATTATCAATACACGAAGTTCAGGAAGTTCATAAAGAAAAGAAATATCTTTTACGCCGTTGTGCCCAAAATCCAGAGCCTTCAAGTCTTTGCAGTACCTGACCAGACCGATATCATTGGCACTATGGGTTGTTGAAGACGATCCGTGCAGTGTGGAAAACGCCGTAGCATCCGTTCTTACACTATGTTCGGCAAACCGCATGGTCCAGCCAAATTCAATATCCGGATATCGGGCTTTCATTTCATCAATTCGGTTCTTCCATACCTGGGTTGAATACATATCAACTTTCTCAAGGTTCTTTAATTGATCAAGAAAGGCATAGAAGCCATTCCAGTCACTGACTGCCACTCTGCCCATATCGACATAGGTAGCATTATCGTCCACCTCAACAGAACGATAGGTCGCCGCAGTTGACATAACCGGAATGATGGCAAAAGCCAGTAATACTATCAATAATCGTTTCAATTGCAGAAACCCTCCATTCAAACTCAGTGCTTTAGTCTATCATTTCTGTTCTGCAGAAACAAGATCAACTTCCGGACTCTCCTTCATTTTCCAGAATCACTTTTTTCTGCCAGATAACACGCTTTACTTCAATTCTTATTCCATGAGAACAGTAAAAATGGATTTTTGTATTAGTTTTGTTTTCACTTGACACTCCATTATCGAAAACATAAAATGAAATGTCAGTTTTTTGCTGAAGATGTCTGCTTTCCTCGAACCTATCAATGCATTGCTTTCGGATCAGCTTACATTTGTATTCCTTCAAGCTGAATCACATCCCGTCATCAAGCAGACCAGAAAGGAAACAGGGTTCTTATGATCTATAATGTAACACTTAAGCCAGGTAAGGAGAAACGCGTATACAGCGGGCACCCATGGGTTTACAGATCCGATATTCTCAAATGTGATGACAGGATTACTCCCGGCTCAGTAGTGAATGTAAAAAGCGCACAGGGCACCTTTTTGGCAAAAGCTTACTATAACCCTGCTTCTGTAATTAGTCTGAGAATTCTTTCTCTCCATGACGAAGCTATTGATCGAAATTTCATTTTTCGAAGAATCCACGAAGCAGTCGAATACAGAAAAACCTTTGCAGATTTAAAGTCATGCAGGCTTGTTTATGGAGAAAGCGATCGTTTGCCTGCACTGATTGTCGACAGTTTTTCTGATGTCCTTGTCATCCAATGCCTTGCGCTGGGTATGGAGCAGTTCAAAGCCGACATCATTGATGCATTGGTAGAGGAATTGGCCCCCAGGGGGATCTATGAACGAAACGATGTACCGGTCCGGACCCTGGAAGGGTTGCCGCAGTCAAAAGGCGTATTGTATGGTTCCGTTCCGGACAGAGTGGAAATGGTTGAAAATGGCATCCATTTTTATGTTGATGTTAAAGAAGGACAGAAAACAGGATTCTTTCTTGATCAAAAAGAAAATCGTGCCGCTATCCGTCCTTTTGTGAGAAACCAGAGAGTTCTTGACTGCTTTACGCATACCGGTTCATTCGCCTGTCATGCCGGTTTCTTCGGTGCTTCAGAAGTAACCGGCGTTGATATATCCGGCTATGCATGTTCATTCGCAGCGGAGAATGCATCCCTCAATCATCTGTCAGACAGAGTTCGCTTCAAGGAAGCAAATGCATTCGACCTTCTCAGTGAAGAAAGCCGTCTTGGCAATACCTATGATGTAATCATATTGGATCCCCCTGCTTTTACAAAGACCCGTTCAGCCATTGACAAGGCTTCCCGCGGGTATAAGGAAATCAACTTGCGCGCACTGAAGATGATCCGTCCCGGGGGATATCTGATTACGTGTTCTTGTTCTCAGCACATTTCACCGGAACTGTTCCAGAACATTGTCGTTTCCGCCGCTAAAGATGCCCATGTAAGTCTGCGGCAGATTGAATTCCGAACCCAGGGCCGGGATCATCCGATTCTCCCCACTGCCCCGGAAACACAGTACCTCAAATGTGGCATTTATCAAAAATTTGAATAAACGTCAGGAGGAATATGCATGCATAAAATCGGATTTGACAGTGAGAAATATTTCAAAATTCAAAGCGAGAAAATCATGGAACGCATCGCCCATTTCGGTGGAAAACTGTATCTGGAATTTGGCGGAAAGCTTTTTGATGATTATCATGCTTCCAGAGTTCTTCCCGGATTCCGTCCTGATTCGAAGATTACAATGCTCAAGAATCTGAGGAACGAGACCGAAATTGTGATTGCGATTAATGCAGGAGATATCGAAAAGAACAAGCGGCGCGGTGATATCGGTATTACTTATGACATGGATGTCCTGCGTTTGATAGATGCATTCACCGGAAGTGGTCTTTTCGTCGGGAGTGTCGTTCTTACCCGCTGGGCCGGGCAGCCTGCCGCAGTCGCGTACGAAAAAAAGCTCAAAGCCCTCGGTCTTAAAGTATACCGCCATTATCCCATTGATGGCTACCCTTCCAACCTTCCGCTGATTCTCAGTGACGACGGATATGGCCGCAATGATTATATTGAAACCTCAAGACCACTGGTCGTCGTGACAGCTCCCGGGCCCGGAAGCGGAAAAATGGCTACCTGTCTTTCCCAGCTTTATAACGAAGCAAAGCGTGGAATCAAAGCCGGTTATGCGAAGTTTGAAACATTTCCCATCTGGAATATGCCCCTGAATCATCCAGTCAACCTTGCATATGAAGCAGCTACAGCTGATCTCAGCGATGTCAACATGATCGATCCCTTTCATTTGGATGCTTACGGGATCACCGTCGTGAACTATAACCGTGATGTGGAAGTTTTTCCTGTTTTGCGCACCATGTTTGAAAGAATCTTCGGATCCAGCCCCTATCAAAGCCCAACCGATATGGGAGTGAATATGATTGGAAACTGCATTATCGATGATTCAGTCGTAAGAAATGCTGCGAATCAGGAAATCATCCGGCGCTATTATGATGTTTTATGTGAAAGAAAAAAAGGAAATGCCGGAGATGCAACCGTACAGAAAATAGAATTACTGATGGAAAAAGCAGGCATCTCTATAGCTGATCGTCCTGTCGTTGCAGCAGCGAATATCCGTGCTTCCGAAACAGGAAATCCTGCGGCGGCCATGCAGCTTCCTGACGGAACCATACTGACCGGCAAAACAAGTGATCTTCTTGGCGCTTCTTCAGCTCTCCTTCTCAATGCTCTGAAATACCTCGCCCATGTCAGCAAAGAAGTCAAGCTTATCTCGCCTGAAATGATTGCCCCCGTTATGCAGTTAAAGACCGAGTATCTGGGAAACAGGAATTCACTTCTTCATATTAACGAATTATTGATCATTCTTGCACTGGAAGCACAGCATAATGAATCCGCCAAAGCAGCCTATGACTGCATCCCTCAGCTGAATTCGCTTGAAGCCCATTCTTCTGTCATTCTTGCCCAGGTGGACAGTCAGGCTTTTAAAACACTGGGGATTCACTTAACATGTGAACCGGTCTATGAGAACAATAAACTGTTTCACAAATAATGCTCTGGTGTTTTACATTGGAAAAAAACATGGAATCCATCAAAACAAGGCTGCTGAACACGAATTGCATCGTGTCCAGCAGCCTTACTTATTTCCTGGATCTTTCCCAGTTCAGTCCTGTCTCATTCATTATTCAGTATAACCCAGATTTCTTAAATCTTCCGGACGGTTTCTCCAGTCTTCACGAACCTTCACCCACAGCTTCAGGTTGATATGCGTATCCAGAAGCTTCTCGATATCCAACCGTGCCTCACTGCCAATTGTCTGAAGCATACTCCCATGCTTCCCAATGATGATGGCCTTATGAGCGTCCCTTTCGCAGTAAAGATTCGCATGTATTTCCATCGTGCCATTGTCTTGCTGCGTCATGGCCAGAACCTCAACTCCGATTCCATGCGGAACTTCATCCCGCAAATGACGCAAAGCTTTTTCTCGAACAATTTCCGCCACAATTAACCGTTCAGGCTGATCTGTCATCGTGTCTTCCGGAAAATACTTCGGGCCCACAGGAAGCAGATTCCGGATGGCTTTCACCAGTTCATCCAGCCCATCCTTTGTTTTTGCGGAAATCGGAATGAATTGCTGAAACCCCATGTCTGAGAATTTAGCAATTGTCTCCAAAAGCTTTTCATGGGACACCAAATCGATTTTATTGATGACAAGAATGGACGGCACCTTTTTCCTGCTCATCTCTTCAGCAATGGCAATGTCTTCTTTGGTAATAAAGGAAGCATCGACCACCGTGACAAGAATATCCATGCCATCCATGGCATCCCGCACAGACTTCATCATATATGTGCCCAGCTTGGTCCTGGGGTTATGAATACCCGGTGTATCCACAAAGACCATCTGATCGTTTTCATGCGTGATGACGCCAAGAATCTTATTGCGCGTAGTCTGAGGCTTGGAAGAGACAATAGCCACCTTTTCCCCGATCATCGCATTCATCAGGGTAGACTTTCCTGCATTTGGCTTTCCGACAATGGTAACAAATCCCGAATGAAATGTATCCTTATTCTGACTCATTTAGGATTCCTCTTCTTTCCTTGTGCCAATTCATGTGGACCAAAGCCATTTGGGAGCAGCTCAGGGAGCGTGGATTCTTCCACCTGCCCATCCCAGGTCACCAGAACACGCAGATCAGGAGCGAATTCATTCAATGCCTGCCGGCAGATCCCGCATGGCCATGGAGCAGAACCTTCGGCTGCAATAGCAATCGTTGTAAACTCACGCGCACCTTCGCTTACTGCCTTAAACAACGCTGTGCGTTCTGCGCAGTTGGTTGCACCCAGAGAAGCGTTTTCGATATTGCAGCCCTGGAAAACTCTCCCATCTGCTGCCAGAAGTGCAGCACCAACCCTGAATCCGGAATATGGAGAATAGCTTCTTTCCATGGCGGCTTTTGCTAGCTCAAGAAGCATGTCATCATTGATCATATCGGTTGCCTCCCGTCCAAGTCCTACAGAGCAAAGAATCTTTTCTTCCATTGCCCGCATGGTTTTCTTCTCTTCCTCTTCCATATGATCATAGCCCATCAGATGGCAGATACCATGCACGGTCAGATATGCTGCTTCACGTTCCACTGTATGTCCATACTCTTCTGCCTGAGCAAGCACGTGGGGCATGGAAATAATAATATCGCCCAGAACTGCCGCATCAATATCGTCATCATAAACAGTCCGAAGCAGCCCGGGAGCTTCAGACAGCACAGCCTGGTGAGGATACTCAATCAAAGGAAACGAGAGAACATCTGTTGAACGGTCAATACTCCTGTATGCTCTATTGATTTCCTGTATCTTCTCATCATCGCATAAAACAATATTGACTGCCACTTTTTTCTCAATGGAAGCACAGACCATACTGGCATCTGCCACGACCTGCATGAGCGCCAGCAATGAGTAATCCACCGGAACATCTGTATGCCACTGAATAATCATTCCTTCTGCTGTTCCTCCGGTTCACTTGGAATTTCATTTTGCGGAATGGTCTGATGATTCTCCATGCCTCCACCTGATACAGTGCTTTTCTCAGTACTTTTCTCTCTCAGCTGCAGAATATTGCGCTTAGGCACTTCCGCTTTAGGATACTCAATTCTTTCATGGAATACCCCGTTCAGCACTTTGCAGAAAGCTTCGCAAATTCCATCAATATCCCGCAGCGTCAAGGGACTGTCACTGAGCTGACCATCTTCAATCTTTCCCCGAACAAGCTGTTCTATAAAGCTTGCGATTGCTTCGGGTGTCGGATCCTGCATGGATCTGACAGCTGCTTCTGTGGTATCAGCCAGCATGATAATTGCGGCTTCTTTTGATACCGGACGCGTTCCATCATACCGGAAATCATTGATGTCAACCGGCTTTCCGTCTGCCTGCTGCAATGCGCGGTGATAGAAGAACATGACAGGCGTATCTCCGTGATGCTGAATAATGATGTCCTGAATTTCCTTGGGAATGCGATATTTTTGAGCAAGCTGAACACCATCACGGGTATGTGTTGTGACTATCGCAGCAGAAACATATGGATCTGTCTGATCCAGCGGATTCACTCCAGTCTGGTTTTCCTTAAAATACTGCGGCCTCTTCAGCTTTCCGACATCGTGAAAGTAAGCACCTGTTCTGGCAAGCAGAGCATTGGCCTGGATCCGTTCAGCAGCAGCCTCAGCCAGATTGGCAACTATCATGGAATGATGATAGGTCCCTGGCGCTTCCATCATCAGCCGCTTGAGGAGCGGATGATTGGGATTTCCCAGTTCAAGCAGCTTACTGGGCGTTGCAAGATTAAAGATCGCCTCAAACAACGGCTGGAAACCTATGGAAAGAACACCGGACACCAGTCCGCCGAGCAGCCCCCATAAGCAATTATCATACACCGGAGAAATATCGCTTAAGGCCATCAAGCCAATCAGATAGATAGTGGCTGCATTTATGAATCCGATAATAACACCGCTGATCAGCAGGTAAACCCTCTGCGTCCCGCGCTGCAAAAACCGAATCGCAAAAACTGATCCCGCCAGATTCATCAGCACAAGAGAAAGCATCTCGATCAATGTGGTTGTGCTGGCACCTGCTGCCAATCCGGATACCATAATGGACATGGCCACGGTAGCAGGAATGGCTGTCTGCCAGTCAAACAAAACCACCAAAAGCAAACTGCCCAGAGCAAGCGGAGCTGCATATACATTGATGATGCGCACCATGATTGCGCATAATCCCATTGTGATGACAAGGCACAGCATGATTACCGCAACCAGGCGCTCATCATGGATAAAGCCTTTTTTCATCAGTTGCATCAAGTATAAAAGCACAGCCATGGAAATCAGGATCAGCAAACCAGCACCATAATAGCTGGAAAAATCATAGGTTTCACTTTCCAGCATTCCCAGTGAGCGGACCATGGCAAGCTGACTTGAGGTAACGACTTCGCCCTCCCGGACAATATTCTGTCCCTGCTGATACACAATGGATTCAACTGATTCCATTGCTTTCTCCCGCGCCTGCGCAGTGGCTTCCTGATCAATGACCAAATTCGGCTGGATGCTGGCTTTAAGTACCGCCGGAAGGATATTCTGCACCAGTGAAATATCTACTCTGTAACCCACTACCTGC
>OCTW011610570.1_pt1 | contig 10324 bp, 9 predicted proteins | sample 1539671 | NCBI WGS metagenome assembly OCTW01 (sample SAMN02144230, study PRJEB22623) | gut metagenome | biome: sheep rumen | host: Ovis aries | place: New Zealand
TGTGATGGGAACCGAAATGATTGATATGGCGGACCGCCGCATCCAGCGACGGAACCACCTTTACGGAGATCACATAGTCGAGGTACTCCGTTTTCCAGTCCTCATCCGTGGCGGGTGCGCAGCCGGTCAGTCGGCAGGCTTCCGCATCCCCGCGAATTTCGACGCCCTTTGCCTTCAGCGCTTCCACGATCGGAGGAAGCATTGCGGCAGCGGCCTTTTCGTGAATCAGCAGTGTTTCCGCGGCGTTGCAGACGGAAACATTCTGCGTTTTGCTGTCCACCGCCAGCCGTACGGCCATGTCCGGATCCGCGAATTCATCCACATAAACGTGGCAAAGCCCGTCCGCGTGCCCGAGCACGGGAATCCGGCTGTTGTCCATGATATAGCGGACGAAGGCGTTGCTGCCGCGGGGAATGATCAGGTCAATCAGCGTATCCTCCTTCAGCATGGAGGCGACCTCTTCCCGGCTTTCCAGTAGCTGGGCGCCGTCTTCCGGGAGCCCGGAGGCGGAAAGCGCACCGCGCACGCAGTCCCCCAGCACACGGTTGGTGTTCAGCGCTTCGCGGCCGCCTTTGAGCAGCACCGCGTTCCCGCTCTTGATGGCCAGGGAAGCGATCTGAATCAGCGCGTCCGGCCGGCTTTCGAAGATTACCCCGATGACCCCGATGGGACAGACGACGCGATAGAGGCTGAGCCCCTCGGTGATCTCGGTCGAAAGCGTGGTCCGGCCGATGGGATCCGGCAGCGCGGAGAGCGCAGTCAGCCCGAGACAGACCTGGCTGAGCTTTTCCTCCCGGAACTTCAGACGGCTGAGCAGCGGGGCGGCGAGCCCCTTCTTTTCGGCCAGGGAAACATCCTTTCGGTTCGCCTCGAAAATGTCCTCCCTGCGCTCCTGAAGCAGCCCGGAGAGCCGGGTGAGCACTTCATTTCTTTTTTCGGGCGGGGAGACGGAAAGATCGAAAAAGGCTTCCCTTGCCTGCCGGGCCATTTCATGCAGATCGCTCATCGCATTCATCACATCCTCGCATACGGGTTCTGGATCCCGGTTTCCTGAAAAATTATAGCAGACAAAAGAGAAATTGAAAAGATGAGCCGGATGTGTTATACTCTGCGGCGGGAGGAATGCATGTATGCCGCATCAGCAGGGGATCAAGGTCATCGCGCAGAATAAAAAAGCGTTCCACGATTATTTCGTGGAGGAACGCGTGGAATGCGGCATTGCGCTCTTCGGCACGGAGGTCAAAAGCATCCGCCAGGGTCGGGTGAATCTGAAGGAAAGCTGGGCCCAGGTGCGCAAGGGTGAGGTTTGGGTGGAAGGGATGCATATCAGCCCCTATGAGCAGGGAAATATCTTCAACCGGGATCCGCTCCGCGCCAAGAAGCTGCTTCTGCACAAAAGCGAGATCCGCAAGCTGGATGCGCAGATCATGCGTCAGGGGTATACCCTCGTTCCTCTGTCCATTTATCTCAAGGACGGCCGGGTCAAGATGGAGCTCGGCCTCTGCCGCGGCAAGCAGCTGCATGACAAGCGGGACAGCATCGCCAAACGCGATTCCGACCGGGAGATTCAGCGCGCGCTGCGCGAGCGGCAGAAATAAAGCAGCCCGTCCGGCTGCCGTATCAGGTGCTATTTGTCAGTTCAGATCCATGGGGATGATCCGGTTTCGACGGGGATATCGGAGGGTGGATAAGCGAGCCGCAGCCCCTGTACTGCGTAACAACGGGGAAAAACAATAACTGACAATAGCGATTACGCTTTCGCGGCTTAATGCCGTGCGTCGGCCCTGATCGCCTGCGGATCAGGATACCGGCGTCATTTTCGCAGGGAACGGATTCGGCTTAAGCTTTGCGGCCTGATTCGTATTGATGAAGCTACTCCGCACTCAGTCTTTCCGCGGACGGTGTGACGGGGGAAATCAAATCACGGAATGCGCTCGGAGAAAGTCCATCGGACGGATCTTCGGACATGGGTTCGACTCCCATCATCTCCACCACCGGCCACCCTGCGCCCGCTTCGGGTTCAGGGTGGTTGTATTTTATTCACGTCAAGCGGAAGTTCCGTGGGAAGACGGAAGCGAGGGATCAGTCACTTCCCATCAGAATCATCGTGCAGTTGGCGTGAAATGTATAGGCGTAACGAACATCGCGGGCCAGGACCACCGGAAGCTTCGACTTGTAGTTCTGAAGACGTGTCAGTTTCATGGCTGCGCCTCCCGTTCCTTTGCAATACAGCAAAGATCCCGGCAGGGATATGCTTCTTGCCGGGATCTCTGGAAGAAAGAATCATTCGCGCCCGATGAGGCAGTTTTTCATGATGGCTTCGACGATTTCCGGATAGGTGAAGGCGGCCTGTTTCCGGTCAAGGATCCCGAACTGTTCCCCGTCGCCGGTGAAGTTATGATTGTCCCACCAGCAGCAGGTGATGCCCCGCGCACTGGCGGAGGCCACGTAGTAGGCCGTAAAGTTGACGCGGTCCTGCAGGTTTCCGCCCTTGTTCAGGGCGCCGTATTCGTCCATCAGCACCGGGATGCCGTGCTGCACGTATTTCTCATACAGCGCCTTCAGGAAGCCGGCGATCTCTGCCTTCTTGGGCCCGTCATCCAGGCTGAAGGTCCGGTCGGTGCTGTTCAGATTCAGGGCGAAGTTGTACGGCGTATAGGCGTGAGCCGCGACAATGATATGATTTTCGACGCTGTCGGTCGGAAGCACAAACTGATCGCTGACGGCGTTCCAGGGATTCGCGCAGTAGGACGGAACAGCCAGATAGCGGGTGGCGTTATGGCCGCCCGCTGCGCGAACGGTATCCACGAACAGCTGATTCAGCTGATTGATGCATTCCATGGCTTCCTGGCACTGGACATTCTTGCTGTCCCAGGACCATTCCCACTGGGTGCCGAAAAGGCGTGGCTCGTTCATGGACTCCAGAATCAGGTGCTCATCCGTATCGGCAAAGGCCTCGGCCAGCTGCCGCCAGATGGATGACATATATGCCGCGGTGCGGTCGTAATGCGCCTTGTCCAGATAAAAATTCTCCACGTAGCGGTCATCGTGATGGACGTTGACGATGGCGTACATCCCCTCCTCCAGCACCCAGGAGGCCACTTCCTTCACCCGGTTCAGCCAGACGGCGGAGATGACATCGTTCTCATCCACGTGCTCCTTCCATGTGCAGGGGATCCTGATCAGATTAAACCCGGCTTCCTTCAGGGCGTGAATATCTTCCCGGGTGGTGATGGTCTTGACCCAGGCGGATTCCATGCCCAGCTCATCCCCTCTGTACCAGTTGCGGACATCGAAGGCATCAAAGGTGTTGCCCAGATTCCAGCCGGTTTTCAGCTCGCGGACGAAGCGAAGCGCCTCATTGTCCGGGACCTCGAACACCTTCATGTTGTCGAACACGGGAACGGAGATGGATTCCGCAGTGCTGAAGCTGCATACCAGCAGCAGGCACAGGGCGCACAGGAAAACCGCAGCTTTTTTCATCATGGATTCAGACTTCCCTTCCGTTTTGTTTTCAACGATTCCTGTCCATCATTATAACCGTATCCGCTCGGTTCCCGCAAGGTGTTTTTTTATCCGGAAGCATGGAATGAAAACGATTGCAGCCCTGACATTTTCTGCTTTTATTCCATGCGGAATGGTGGTAAAATAATCTGATCTGTTTTTTGATGGGAGGAAGGGCATGCGGATCATCGTCATCGGGGCCGGCAAGGTCGGGTATACGCTGGCGGAACGGCTGACCATGGAAGAGCACGACGTGATCGTGATCGACAAGAGTGAGGATGTGATTGAGCGCTGCTCCGGCTCACTGGACGTGATCTGTCTCAAGGGCAACGGGGCAAACGCGAAGCTGCTGCTGGAGGCAGGGGTGGACAAGGCAAACATCGTCATCGCCTCCACGGAGAGCGACGAGAGCAACATGCTGGCCTGCCTGATTGCCAAACGGCTCGGAGCCCAGTATACCATCGCCCGGATCCGGGATCCGGAATTCAATGAAAGCCAGATGCTTCTGCAGAATGAACTGGGCATCGATATCGCCATCAACCCGGAGCGGGCAACGGCGCTGGAAATCAGCCGCCTGCTTCGCTATCCTTTCGCCGGGAGCATTGAATCCTTTGCCAAGGGCCAGATCGAAATGGTCGAATTCAGGGCGCTGGACACGGATCCGTTCATCGATATCGCGATGAAGGATCTGGCGGCGAAAGCCCCTGGCCTTCCACGCATTTTGTATGCCATGGTCGACCGGAACGGGACGGTGCTGATTCCGGGCGGCGATTTCCGGATTCATCCCGGGGATAAGGTTTTCGTTTCCGCGGACATGCTGACGATTACGGAGTATTTCCGGCATCTGGGCCGCAACAAGCAGAAGATCCGCAGCGTCATGCTGCTGGGTGGCGGCCGGATTTCCTATTATCTTTCCAGGCTGGTCGTCCCCATGGGCATTCATGTGACGCTCTTTGAGATCGATCCGGCAAAGGCCAGGCGGATGAGCGAACAGCTGCCGAAGGTGGACGTGATCCTCGGCGACGGAACGGATCAGGACCTGCTGGAGGAGCAGGGGCTGAGCCAGATGGATGCCTTTGTTTCCCTGAGCAACCGGGACGAGGAAAACCTGATGACCGGGATGTATGCGTCCCGCTGCGGCGTGCCGAAGGTCATCGCCAAGAACAGCCGGACCACCTATATGGAGATTCTGAACAATCTGGGGCTGGATTCCGTGATCAGCCCGCAGACGATTACCAGTTCCACCATTCTTCGCTATGTCCGCGCCCGGGTCAACAGCAACGGCACCCGGATCGAGCGGCTGTACCGGCTGGCGGACGGCAAGGCGGAGGCGCTGGAGTTCATCGCCCGGAAGGGCGATCCCTATATCGGGATTCCGCTGAAGAAGCTGTCCATGCGCCAGGGCGCGCTGGTCTCCGTCATCTATCATCAGGGAAAGATCATCGTTCCCTTCGGCAATGACCATATCGAAGAAGGGGATCACGTGGTGATCATTTCCCGGCATTCCGGAATATCGGACCTGAACGAGGTGCTGACCCGATGAACAGAAGACTGATCATCCGCGTGCTCGGCGCCATGATTCTGGTGGAAGCCGGGGCCATGATTCCCTCCCTGATCATCTCCCTGATCTATCAAGACGGGGATGCGAATGCCCTGGGCATGAGCGCTCTGGCGACGGCGGTCGTTGGTGCGATGATGGTGGTCATTCCGGGACGGAAGGATAACGATCACCTGCGGCTGAAGGAAGGTTTCATCATCACCGCCGTCGGCTGGATCATGCTGAGCCTTCTCGGCGCCATGCCGTTCATGCTTTCCGGCTTCCTTCCCCGCTTTGAGGACGCGTTCTTTGAATCCGTGTCCGGCTTTACGACCACGGGCGCATCGGTGCTGACCCGCTTTGAAAACTTCCCGCACGGGATCATGTTCTGGCGTGCAGCAACCCACTGGGTCGGCGGCATGGGCGTGCTGGTGCTGACGCTGGCGCTGCTTCCGAAGCTGACGGGGCGTTCCTCCCACCTGGTCAAGGCGGAGAGCCCCGGCCCTTCCCTGAGCAAGCTGGTTCCGCAGACCGGAAAAACCGCGAAAATCCTTTATTCAATCTACTTTGTCCTGACCGGGGCGGAGTTCATCGCGCTGATCATCTGCGGCCTGTCCCCGTACGACGCGGCCGTGCATGCCATGGCCACCGCCGGAACCGGCGGATTCAGCTGCTACGGGAAGAGCGTCGGCGCCTTCAACAGCGTACCGGTCGAAATGGTGATATCATTCTTCATGTTCCTGTTCGGAACCAACTTTGCCCTGTTCTATAAATTCATCATCGGCGAGAAGTTCCGCGCCTTTTATAAGGATGAGGAATTCCGCTGGTATTTCTTCATTGCCGTCGCGTCCATTCTGCTGCTGACCGCATTCAACCGTTCCCATTACGGGGATGTGCTGACATCACTGCGCTACAGTATTTTCCAGACCGCTTCCGTCATGTCCACCACCGGATTTGTGACGGCGGATTACAACCAGTGGCCGGTCATGTCCCATATGCTGATCATCGTGATCATGTTCATCGGCTCCTGCGCCGGATCCACGGCCGGCGGCATGAAGGTGATCCGGGTCAATATGCTGGCCAAGATCAGCCGGCGGAATATTCTGGCCACCGGGAATCCGAAGAAGATGGACGTGATCCGGATCGACGGGAAGGCAGTGGATGAAAACACCGTTTCCCAGGTGGCCCAGTTCGGCCTGATGTATGTTTCCCTGGTGCTGCTGGGCGGCTTCGTCCTTTCCCTGGAAGGCAGGTTTGACGCCATCTCCAATCTGACCGCGTCGCTGACCTGCATCAGCAACGTGGGACCGGGCCTGGGAGCCGTCGGGCCGGCGGAGAATTTTGCGGCCTACGGGATCTTCGGAAAGATGGTATGCTCCCTGCTGATGCTCTTTGGCCGGCTGGAGCTTCTGCCGATGTTTATTCTGTTTACGAGATCCGCCTGGAAAAAGTACTGATGGATTATTTCCGGGTCCGCGGGTGCGGCCGGGGCTTTTGGATCGTCCCGCGTATCCGCGCATGATATTCGGTTTTGAGGGGTGAAGCGCTTGTCGGAATCAGCCAGATCCGTTGCAAAAGGGGTTTCGATTCTGGGCATTGTCGGCATTATCTGCAAGGTGGTCGGCGTGCTGTTCTCGATTCCGCTGAATATGATCAGCACGGATGCCGCAGCGGATTTCTATCTGGTCTATCCCACCTATACGCTGCTTCTGACGATTTCCAGCGCCGGGCTGCCGGTGGCGGTATCCCGGATGGTGGCCGGCTTCCTGGCCCGGAAGGATCCGCGGAACGCGAAGCAGACATTCCGCACCGCCCTGATCACCCTGATGGCCATCGGCGGGATTTTATCCGTTCTGATGGCGCTTTTTAACGGCGCGCTGGTTTCCATGGTCAACGTGGAAGACACGTCCCTGGGCTTTTATGTCATTGCGCCATGCGTGATGATCGTCTGCGTGCTCAGTGCGTTCCGCGGCTTTGTTCAGGGGCAGCAGAACATGTTTCCTACGGCGATTTCCCAGCTGATTGAACAGATCGGCAAGGTGACCGTTTCCCTGCCGCTGTGCTATATCGGCGTGCATGTGTATCACAGCGTGGCGCTGGGTGCCGCCGGCGCGCTGCTGGGCATCACCGTTGAGGAGACCGCTGCGACAATCTACATGATGATCTACTGCCGGCGGAATAAAAAGGATTTCGACAGGATTCCGCAGGCAGAATCGGAAACCGCCAGATCCGGCCGGAACCTGCTGCGGGAGCTGGTCATCATTTCCATTCCGATCACGATCAGTGCCTGCATCATTCCCCTTTCCCAGTTCATTGACTCGGCGATGATGATCCGGCGGATGATGGCCGCCGGGCTCGCCGTGGATCAGGCCAAGAGCGCTTACGGCCTGTTTACGAGCGTTGTGATCCGGCTGATCAATATTCCGACTGCGTTGGCGCTGGCGATCTCCATGAGCCTGGTACCGGCCATTTCCGCCCGTTATTCCGTCCGGGATATGACCGGCGTCCGCCGGGAGGGAAACAACGGCATTCGCTATGCCTTCCTGATTGGCTTCCCCTGCTCCGTCGGCATGAGCCTTCTGTCCCGCGAGATCGTGTATTTCGTATACGGCCATGTATTCTCTGCGGATCAGATCCGCCTGGCCTCCGAGCTGCTGACCTTCTCGGCGCTGACGGTCGCGCTGTTTACCGCGGTCCAGGCCAGCACCAGTATTCTGCAGGGACTCCGGCGCCAGAACATCCCCATGTTTACGATGATCGCCGGGGTGGCGGTGAAGATCCTTCTGAATTATATCCTGATCGGTACGCCCGGGATTGATATCCATGGCGGTCCCATCGCGTCGATTGCGTGCTATTCCGTCGCGTTGATCGGCAATCTGTACTTCGTTTGCCGGCATGCGGAAATGAAATTCAACTGGATGGACTGGATCGTCCGCCCCGGCGCAGCGGCGCTGATCATGGGGCTGGGCGTATGGGGTCTCCGCAGCCTGATGCCCTTCGGGCGCGTGACGACCATTCTGGAGATCATCGTCGGCGTCGGCCTGTTCGGCGCGGCAGCATGGTTGACCAGGGCTGTGCAGAAGGAAGACCTGAATGCCATTTTAAGGAGAAGAAAGCATTGAAAAAGGAAATCCGTGTCGTCTCCATCGGACCGGGGGATCCGGACCTGCTGACAGGAACGACGCTGAAGGAGCTGTCCTGCGCGGATCCGCTGATCCTCCGGACGGATCACCACCCGATCACCGCGTGGCTCGGGAAAAACGGGATCCCCTTTCAGTCGTTGGACGCATTGTACGAACAGACGGATGATTTTGACGCGCTTTATGACCGGATGGCGGAAGCCGTAACCGAAAAAGCGACGGGAAATCATCCCGTCTATGCCGTTGCGGACTGCGCGACCGACCGGTCGGTGGACCGGCTGATCCTGAGGGGCGCAGAAGGCGGCATGTCGATCACGTGCGTTCCCGGCTTCTCCTATGCGGATTATTTTCTGTCCCGGTGCCGGAGCGCCTATTCGGCGGGCAGTATCCGCATCTGCTCCGCATGGGACTTTCTGTCCGGTGCATATGATCCGGCGGATCATCAGCTGATCACGGAGATCGATACCGGGATCCTGGCCGGGGATCTGAAAACAGCCCTGGGCGATGTGCTGGACGATGAAACGGAAATCAGCTGGATGGAAGCAGACGGCGGGGAAAAGCGGATTCCGCTGTACATGCTCGACCGGCAGAAGGCATACAGCCATCTGTGCGCCGCTTTCATTCCCGCTTCGGATTTTGCGAAGCGTACGCGATATACGCTCCGGGACCTGCTGGCGATCATGGACAGGCTTCGCGCGCCGGACGGCTGTCCGTGGGACCGGATTCAGACCCATGAAACCCTGCGCCCCTATATGGTGGAAGAAGCCTGGGAATGCGTTGCCGCCATCGACGAGAAGGATACGGACCATCTGGCGGATGAACTGGGAGACCTGCTTTTCCAGATCGTGTTCCATGCGTCCATCGGCAAGGCCTTCGATGAGTTCACCATGACGGATGTGATCACGAACATCTGCCGCAAGATGCTCAAGCGTCATCCGCATGTTTTCGGTACGGCGCACATGGAAACCTCCACCGAGGTGGCGGACAGCTGGGAGACCATCAAGCGCAGGGAAACCGGAAGCCGGACGGTGGGCGAAAGCCTGGCAGATGTGTCCCCGGCACTCCCTGCCCTCAAGTATGCCATCAAGATGAACAAAAAGGTTCAGCAGCTGCCCGTCTGGCGAAGGAATCCGGCGGAAATCCTGCGCGACATTCAGGAGGAAGCCGGCCGGCTGCTGACCGATGACGGGCGGATGAACGAAGAGGCCATGGGGCGGATTCTGTTCCTGTGCTCTCATTTGTGCCATCGCTGTGAAGCGGACAGCGAGATCGTGCTGCACGAATTCGTGGACCGTTTCAAAAATCGATTCACCCGGATGGAAGAAGCCTTAAAAAAACAGGGAAAAACAGTAGAAAGCTTGACTTTCCCTGAACTATGTGTATACTTAAGTCGTGTTGAAGATGGAAATTGAATAGTCGTGTGTCTGTCTTTGACGCGCAATTTTATAAAGATCCGCAATCCCGCGGATCCACAATGTAAGGAGGAGTTACCCATGAACAAGAGTGAACTGGTTTCCGCACTGGCCAAGAAGATTGACATTTCCAAGAAGGATGCCGAGAGTGCAGTCAGCGCTTTCGTCGATGTCATTTCTGAAACCATGGCCAAGGGTGAGAAGATTCAGGTGATCGGCTTCGGCACGTTCGAAGTGAAAGAGCGTCCCGAACGCATTGCCCGGAATCCCCGCACCGGTGAGGAAATCAAGATTGCTGCTTCCAAGGCCCCTGTGTTCAAGGCAGGCAAGGCGCTGAAGGATACAGTGAACACCAAGGCCAAGAAAAAGGGCAAGAAATAAGATCATCGCCGGCCCGCGGGATCGAACCTGCGGGCCGTTTTTTTGTGAGGTGACGCATATGCGGCTGGACAAATATCTGAAGGTATCCCGGATCATCAAACGGCGGACCGTTGCCAACGAAGCCTGTTCCGGCGGGCGGGTGACACTGAATGAAAAGGTCGCCAAGCCCGGGACGGAAGTCAAGGTGGGCGACCGGATCGCGATCCGCTTCGGCGAGCACATCGGGTGCTATGAGGTGCTTTCCATTGCGGAAACGGTCCGGAAGGATGCGGCTTCTGCCATGTATCGGATTATCAGCGAAGACAGCGAAATGATGACGGAGCGGAATCAGGAATGAAGATTGTGACGGT
>OCTW011371904.1_pt1 | contig 10320 bp, 23 predicted proteins | sample 1539671 | NCBI WGS metagenome assembly OCTW01 (sample SAMN02144230, study PRJEB22623) | gut metagenome | biome: sheep rumen | host: Ovis aries | place: New Zealand
ATCACTGGGGAGATACGAGAGGTGAAACCGAACAGGTGCACGTCAAGCATGCACGCGATGTCGTAAAGGTTCTCTATGATTTTCGTTATCTCGTTGCGGTCACGGATGCGTGCGCTCTCTCCCTTCTCGGTGTAGAGTTTCTTGCACGCGTCCACATCGTCGTCAAGCATGAACAGGTTGCGGAAGTGTTTCGCCATCCAGTTGCGTTTGGGAATGAGCCCCACCACGTCATCGGGGTGCGTCACTATCTCGCAGTCGGGGTTGAACTGCTTGTACAGGTCTGCTTGCGACTTCGCCACGCAGATGATGGGATCGTTCACGAGGTATTTGGCGAACACCCTGTCGTGTCTCTTGTGGCTCGGTATCACTATTCGCAGTCCGCTCATGATGCCTCTCCTTTCTGGGCCTTCGTGATTGCCTCACGGAAGTCCTTTATCGAGATAACGTTGCTCTTGCTGACCTTGCCGGTCTTGTAGGAGCGCATGTGCTGCATGTCGAGTATCTCACGCAGCCAGTTGGAGTCAACTTCATTAGAGCTTTGAATGATGAACAATTCGTGCTTCTCGTCGTACTTCGGTATCAACGGATACACTGCGGAGTCGTTGTCCATCGCGTCAAAGCGCTCACGGAACTTGTCTTTCTGCTTGGGCTGCTCGAACTCCATGCCCCAGTCGGCGAGCTCCGTCTGGAACTCCGCCCACTCGTTGGCGATGATGTCCTTGTCGTCCTCGCCGTAGTTGATGTTGTCCTTGGCGGCATACTCACGGAGTTTCTTCGCGGGTGTGTCGCACGGCAGCACCTTGCACGGCACAGTCTTGTATCCAAGTTCCTTGCAGGCGCGGAGTCTGAGGTTGCCGCACACGACGACATATCTGCCTTCCATGTACTCGACAACTATCAGTTCGCGGAGTTCCAACATCTCGGGGCTCTCCTCTATGCTGCGCTTGGTCGCATCGTAGCGTTCTTTCTTCACCAGGCGCGGATTGCGTGGCAGTCCCGGGACTTGTCCCTTGTTCGGTGTGATAAGGGACACTTCAATTTCTTTTCTTTCCATTGCTTTCGATGATTTCAACAATTTAAACTTACAACAATTATCTCGAAAGCAACATCAATCCTTGTGCCTCAACCTCCAAGCTATTCGGTCTTTGACGACCTGCTCGATGTTCTTGCAGCCGAGTTGCCTCAAGGCGAGGGCCGTGTCGATGATGATGTCGGCGGCGAGTTCCTCACGCTCGCTGAACTCATGCTGGCATGTGGGGCACGCATCGCCCTCGTGAAGGGCATCCACGAAGTCACTTGTCAGATGCAGCGGAGGTTTCGACCAGTTACAGGCATCCATGCGTCGCCAGTCTCGGGAGATCCTTATCGACATCGCCCGTGGTGACGTGGCAGGAGTCACCTCGCCGCGTGCCATCATCTCTTCAAGCAGCTCTTTGGTCAATTTGTTTAGCGTGATCATGAATAGAACGGATTAAATGTTGCTTAATGGGGGTGTCTTGCCATCTAAGGCGGTCTTATTGTGGTCATGATAGTGATACTTATGGTGAATTATGTCTCCAGTACGTCGTGGATGGCCTCTATGACGTGGGCCACCATGGGCAGGGGGATGCTTATGCGGTATCTCTTATCCTTGCTGTGCTCGGTAATCATGAGGTAGTCGCTCTTGCCGTCCTTGCCATCGTGCAGGTCAACACTGAATTTCTTGCCAGGCGAGTTAACCCACACCTGCTTCTTGATTTCTAATGCGTCCATTGTGCTGTTGAGTTGTGTTGCAGTTAATCTGTGCTGTCGTTTTCGGGCATGAACACGTTGAGGATGCTCGTCTGCTTGATGGAAACTATCTCGTAGTCGGTCACGCATCCCCTCATGTGTTCGCGTGCGTGCTCTTTCGCCTTGTCGATGTCCTCTTCCTGGAACAGGACGAACATCGGTGTGCGTTTCTCTTTGCCTGTAATCTCGTCAAGGTGGATGAAATTGTACTTGACAAGGAAGAAAAGGTCGCCTCCGTTGAACACGACCTCGTTGTACTGTGCAATCTTCTCTGCCGTGATGAAGAACTCGCCTGTGATGTACGGCTGCATCTCCTTCGTGATGCGTGCCTCAGCCTCGGTGAACGTCATCGCGTCGAGTGCGTAGGTCTCGGTGACCATCTTCGACTTGCCTTCCGGCATTATTTTCTCGTACTTGATTTTTACTTCAAAAAATTTCATTTTTCTGTTAATAAATTAGTATTTTTTTCATTTTTTTGACGTAATCGTAAATCCATTGTCGCTAACAGTTGCTCTATAGCGTCCACGTTGGAGGCACCGAGGAAGCGTATATCCAGCAGTTCCTGGCGCGTGTGGTCGCAGAGTGTCTTGAGGGTGGTTATCCCTTGCCCTTTGAGTATTCGCAACACATTGGGAGGAAAACCGAGTTCGTCCAGTCTCGCACGGAGCAGCTGCTCCATGTGGAGCTCGTCGGCATAGAGTAATTCGTTGATGTCAAGTGGTGTCATAACATTGTCATAACTTGTGGTAACTGTGGCATGTCAAAGCGAGGTTGCAGCTCATGGTCTCTATCCCCTTGAAGCAGGGGTAGTATCCACACTCGGTACATACCTTTTCGGGTTCCCGTTTCACGACCTCCTCAATGGCGAACTTCTTCGTCTCTCCAAGGATGACCCTGGCAGACTTCATGCACGACTTGCACACTTGCCGTCCACGATAGAACATATCAATGGGCAGCACCTCACCGCATCGGGAGCATCTCTTCTGCTTCGCCTCATCCTTCTTCAGGCGAGCCTCACGCATACGCTGGCGAGCCTCCTCCTTTTCCTTGCGCTTGCGCTCCTTCTCGTACTGCTCCTTGCTCTTGCAGTCGTAGCACACACGAGCGGAGCCTATGAAATCGTGTCTCGTCTTGTCTTTGCCGCACCGCACACACTTGCGTGTGGAAGGTGCCTTCTTCTGCTGAACCGAGATGTGTCCATAGCGCACATGTATGATCGCAACTGCAGTGCGCCCCACCTCTTTCGCTATGACCGCCGAGGGGACGCCCTTGGCTATCATGTCCTTCACTTTGCCCAGCTCATCGGGTGTCCACGGTCTATTGAAAGCCATAACCCAGTCTCTTTAGTTCGTCCTTGTACTTGTTATATACCTTCACCGTTACATCAACTGCGGTGGGGTTGATTTTCGGTGTGCTGAGCCACATGTCAACCTTTTCAATCGCCACAACGACGGTGGAGTGGTCTCTGTTGAGTTCCTTGCCAATCTCTGTGCTGCTCATCTTGAGCAGGAAACTGAGCAGGTAGCACGCCACTGCCCTTGCGTCGGACACTGGCCGTTTCCTTATTTTCGAGCGGATGACATCCGCAGAGATTCCGTAGGCATTTGCCACATCGTTGATGATTTCTTCTTTACTCATAGTGCTGTCTTCCGGGTTAGATGTGTGAAAATCTTGCAGTGTGGCAGGTCGATGGTTATGCGTGCGTGGTCCCAGTCGGGGCGTCTGTTGTGCAGTTCACGCCTGGTTATCATCTGCGCTTTGTCCTCATGGAACGCCTCACTGCCGTTGTAGTGTATAGTGAACGTGACATTGTTGGCGAGTGTGCCGTCTCGGTTTACGATTTCGCTTACCTCGACAGGCACGTTGTCTTTGGGTTTATAGACTATCATTGGTCGCCTCCATTTCCGTACTTCTTCAATACAAGTTCTTTCGTCTTCTCACGCAGGTACTCCTGAATGACACGCAGGTGGCTGTCCTTTCGTATCGGTTTCTTGGGGAGTTTGAATGTTTTGACTGGCTTGACAAAATTCTTTTTGATGTTCTTAGGTTTATTGCTCATTGTCGAATAGTTTTAACTGGTTCTTGTTGGGTTGAGGGTTCATGAGAGCCTCAACACGTTCAATCTCTTGGTCTATCTTCTTCTCGAGCACCTTGCTTCGGACGATGGCGACTCGGCTCTTGGTCTTGTACCACTCCTTCTGCGCCTCACGCATCTCCTTCACGGTGTCGTAGAACTCTTTCGCGTTCATCCCTCACCTCCTTTCTTGACTGTTGCATTTTTTGCAACGGTCGGTGGTTGGGGCAACGGCATCCAGTGGGTTGGGTGAACGTCTCTCCATTCGTTATCGCCTAAGTAATAGCCTACATCTACAATCTTGCCTGTTGTGAAGATATACCAACCAATGTCTCTTGGATTGCCATCATCCTCCACGCTTATCCAGTGGGGAGCAGTTACTTCATCGTAGATGTCTGCCAAATAAGCCCTTTCAGCATTGCTTGTTCCGCACATAATTTCATCAATGCGGTCTAAAAATTCTTCAAGTGTCATAATCTCAATCTTTATAAGGGTTATTATTTTCTGTTACTTCAACAACATCTTCAATTACGTCGTCAGAGCACATATAGTCATCATTCATATCCATTAAATCTTTTAATGAGTTGATGACATACTGGCGATATAAATTAGTAAACATAATCTTTGATTTTTATAAGGGTTATTACTCATGATTCTTATACCATTCGTCAGCATCTATATCATCGCCAATGATTTCAAATCCACTGGCGACAGTCGGATAACCGCTTATGGTAAACTTGTTTCTTTTACTTTCTGGAAGTATTGTTCTAACTCCATTTTCCTCACACCACTTAAGGTACTCGGTTCTTGAATATAACTTTACTTTCATATTAGTATCGAAATTTTGTGAAGTGAATAATTGCAAGTGGTTTCGAGAGGTCGTAGTTCTTGAACCACTCCTTCCAGTCCTCTAATGAAAGTCCATCGTTGGTTGCCAGCTCAATGATAGATGCAGACCCACATCCATCATCAATACGTGCATAATATTTCCCGAACAATTTGTCAGCAACTTCAAGTTGAAGTTTCTGCAAACCTATACCGTCTTCTTTCGTGAGCCTCACAAGTTCTACCTGCTTGCTTGCGTATGGTCTGTCCATCCATTCACGCACGGATAAGCACGCATCGCCGGCGGCAATCTTCTCGAAGCGTTTGGCCCAAAGTGTGTAGTTGGCACGAATGGTGTGTAATTTTCTTAACATACCAGGGGTGCCAAGAAACTTCTCTCTAAAATAAGTTGGCTTCCCATGCATCGCATGATTGGCAGGGAATGAGTGCGAGAGTGTGAGAACGTAGGTTTTCATAGTTGGTCTCTTTTCCTCGTTTTAACGATGGCAGAAATATCCTCGCTCATGTATGGCATAATCAAAATCTTTATATCATTATTCACGATGAACAAATTTGCATCTTTCTCGGAAGTGATGACATGGCGCACCTCATCAACTTCGAGTAGTTCCATCGCCTTTAGAAGGCGGCTCATCTGACCGACTGCGGCAATCATTGTATCGACCAGCACACATGCCCTTTTGTCGGGAACTTTCTTGCCTGTCTTTTTCGTGATGGCCTCATCTGAATACCCTGAACCATCACAACGAGGGCAGTCGAAATCTCGTTGATGGATTAAACCACCAAGATCGATATATTCCCATTCGACCTCGCCACTACCGCCACACTCTTTGCATTTCTTATATTTGCCTATTTCTATTTCCTCATCAACTTGCGGACATTCGCTCAATGCGACACGCAATGCGTCCTGTGTGATGACGGTTGTGCAATTCTTATCCATGAGCTCTGGCATAGTAAGTTCTTGAGTAGGGTATTCGCCGTTCAGGCACTCCTGATTGACAAACAGAAGAGAATGACCATCGGTAGCCCAAACCTCACCATAGTTTGCATTTAGGAAAGGCTCTTGAAAATTAGGTCTAATATCGTCCTTATCTACAAATAGGTTGAGTAATTCTTTTTCGTTATTTATAATCATAATTCAATTAAAGTTTTACACAATGCTTCGCAGAGGACACGCGCCATGTTGACCTCTACGGCATTGCCGATGCATTTGACAGATTTTATATTGTGTCAGTTTCATGCCTTACCTCCTTTCCCAACACTTAGCAACGCATTGCCACAAGTGATGCGGTCCTCATCTTCCTCCTTTGACGGAACGAATACTATTACTTCCCAACCTTCTTCCAATAAAGGCTGCTCAAACTTGCGGTACACGTCATACTTGTAATAGCCTTCTTCCGTGCTTAGACCATTGGCGTTTGCCTCGTTGGTCTCATGTATGGGAGTAATCTTCACGATGAATTTCTCTTTCTCAAAAAGTCTGCTCAACTCTTTTGGGTCAAGGATTGTCTTGTCAGTGACAGGAAAATTCAACGTGTACTTTCTGCCTTTAGGCATGGGGAACTCACGGGCAATATCAGATATGTCCTGTAAGGACATCGAATTAAACCTGAACAATCTGTTTCTCTGATTATCGTCCGTAGAATTGATTGACAACTGTAAACCAGCCTCGCCACCATAATCTTCATTTTTTATGTGGCAGAATTCTATGAGAATATCTTGCAGCTTGTCTTTCCCAATCTTAGGGCACATGGTAGTGAACACAGGATGAATCGTTTCTGCTTTCATATTAGCATTCACCAACGTTCTTAAATCATACTTGATAAAATCAAGCACGTTTCTTGCGTTCAATGATGGTTCGCCCATTCGGGCGAGGTGTAGGTTAAATCTTTCTGTGAATCTACATCCACTGAAATTGATTGCACTTAGCACCTCTTCTGCCAACTCCTCTCGTGATGCGTTTCCAGCGAATTTTACCTTTGGACAATCACAAAACATACAGTTCATGGGACACCCCTTTTGGGTTGATATTGTCACTACCATTTTGTCCTTGAGGTCAACGGTTTTGTGCGGGACGGAATTGATCTCTTTATTGTATCCAAGAAAGTCGGCTTTGATATTATTCTCTTTGCCATAATCACCCACATACAAATATTCAAGAGTCTTGTCTGTGTCGCAGCAAATAGCCCCTGTTCTTGTTCTAAATATCTTAATCATTGTTACCTCCTTTCATTGCTTTTCTAAAATCGTTCAACAATTCCTCTAAAGTCGCATATCGGTGTTCAATGCTACGCTCATGGTCGAGATATAATGCGGAATGTAGCCACTCGCAAGCCTTGTCTAAGTCTATCATTATGCGTCCCTCGCATTGAGTTGTGGGATTGGGGTTGTACTCTTCCGCATCATTCGTTTGTGCAGCTTTAAGCACCTTATAGGTTATCTCGTTAATCGGACCTAATCTCGGATTGTACGATATTCCCCACGCCACAGCGCAATCGGCAATATCGTCGTAGGTGATGCCGGAGCCAGCTGAGTCGGCTTCCCACAATACCTTAAATTCTTCTCTTGTAAAAACCATAATTATATGAATTAAATGTTTGACTTTGTGTCTAATAGACACTATAAAGATAGTAATTTTTGGCAATATACGGGCAATGTTATAACCGTTATTTCTTCGCCTTAACCTTTGTTGACCTTTACACAGGGCATGGTGGCCACCAGTCTTCAAGTTCTCGCTCGTGATACCATTGACCGCATACCATGTAAATCGGCAGCTTGTTGATATTGACTCCAGTCCGCTCGATGGTCACTTCCTGACCCTGGAGCAGGACTTTTTCGCCAACCTTGTATTTGTGGATTGTCGGTTTCATTTCTCTTTCTTGACTAACACGACATCTCCACCTACTGCAAGTGCTTTCTCGAACATCTCGACGCACCGCTTGGGTGGAGAGTCGTAGAAATTCTTACGTTTTTCAAACAAAGTACACCAGCTCTTCCCACCAGACTGTCTCATGTTGGCATTGATGGCGCACTTGCATGCACCGCAATATGGTGGTTTCTCGTAGAACGGCCCCTTTCCGTTAATCGTCACTCTTGCCATGAGTCTTGCCTTTTAGGAATGGTGACACAATGATGTAGAGTAACGAGTACAACCATGTCACTATTGACATTAGCACGAAAAAGGTGACCACCTTGGCACGCACCCCCATGAGCTTCTCATCACTCTTGAGGTCAGCCCATACGGATACCACAACAACGGCATTGATGATAACACCCACAATGTAGATTAAAAGTCCAATTATCAACCAGTCCATCAGATTATAAGTTTATAAAGTCCATAAATCACTCCAAGTGCCACAATTCCAATGAGTAGCAGCACAAGGCAGCACGCATAACTCGCATTCTCGGCGACCGGGTCGGGCTCACCGTTGAAAACTCTCTTATTCTCCATCTCTCTTGATTTTTTTTATTTTTCTCTAATGGTTTCAGGTTTGAGGTACCATGGCACCTCGTGCTTCTCTCTGTATTTCTTCAGCGCATCACGCTTGCGCTTTTGCTCGGCAGCCTCCTCCTTGGGGTCTGGGGCGGTGTTAATTCCCTGGACGGTGTGAACATCCTTGATGCTCGGTTCTGCGGCCTTGCCCTTCCGCTCGCCTCGCTTCAAGCCTAAACTGTGGCATATCTGCTGGATGGTATTTGCAGTAACACCGTAATGACGGGCTATCGAGGCGGGACCCTCGCCGCTTTGGTAGCGCTTAGCGATGTCACGCTTCTGCTCGTCACTCCATGTGCGTCGGGGGCTTTTGCTGTCCTTCTTGGCGGGTTCCAGCTTCACAATCTTCTTCGGTGTTTTCTTGACAGGTTTCACCTCGGGTTGAGGCTGTGGTTCTTCCTTCGCCCCGAATAAGGAGAGAAGTATATGCTTCATCTCGTCGGGGTTGCGGAGCACCCATCGGGCAGTGCTTATACAGTAAGCATCATTGTGATGCTGAATGCTCATCTCGTTCTCACCGTCGGTGATGATAATCTTTGCGACGGCGACTTTATCTGGTAGTGCTGTTGTTCCCATTGTCATGAATTGTACTTGATGTATCGTTGCTCCTTTAAGGCGTTTATGACTTCCTGTATGGCTTCAACGCGCCCCTCTAAGGAGTTGATTGTTTCTGAAATCTCGGCTTCGTTGGAAGCCACGAAATAGCCATTGTTGCCTGCAGCAAGGCAGGGAATGATGGCGTTGACACGGATGTGGTTCACAATCTTGCGCACCCTCATGGAGTCGCAGGCATGACCTTCTTTGCGTATCGCGTCGGCGATCATGTAACTGGTGAGCCTCCTACCGCCAGCTTGGCGAAGGATAGCGACAACGAGAGGGAGCAATGTCCCCCTCTCGAAGTCATTGAGACGGTCGCTTTCCATTAGAATGCGAGTTTCTTGCCATCGGTGTCATAGCCGAGGGCGGTAAGTTCGTCCTGGATTTTCTTCTGCTTCTTGGCGAGTCGCATAGCAAATTCGCCATCAATCTCGTCCACCTTGTCTTTCGCCCACTCCTGCAGGAGTAGCGATTGACATTGCTGGAGGTCGGCGCTCCAAGTGACATCAGAACCACCAAGCACCTCTCTCATGAAGTCACGCTTGATTTGGTTGGACTGCTCTTTGTTCTCAAGCACGAAATCGAGTAGTGATTTCTTTTGGTCATATCCGACAACTCCGCATTTCTCACGGAATTTGTGAGAGCAGTGACGCAACAGTAAAGCGAAGAATATGTAACCCTCATTCGGGGAGAGATTACCTTTAGACAACTCATCTGGGTCCATTCTGTTGAGAAGCTCACGCAACTTGTTCGCCTTGTTCACGGCACTCTTGCGTATGTTGTCTCGGTAGGTGTTCACCAGTTGCATGGCATCCACTTGCTCCTTGTTCTCTCCTTCAGTCTCTTTCTTCCACTCGAAGTAGCGAGTAGTTATCTCGGTGCCTCTCCAACCAGCATCTACGAGTAGGCAGCGATACACCTCGTTGTTGGCGAGTTTCTCTTGCAGCCGTTCATCGTCCTCACGGTAGTTGGAGTAACGCTCAAAGATTTCCTCTTTCTTGACTATCTTGTAGCCCTGTGCCTTGATTGCGTCAAGTGTGGGCTGGTAGTCTTTGGCTCTCTCAATAGACCAGGGTGACTGCTCTTGTTTCACGACCACCGTTTTGCCGGTCTCAAGACTCTCACCTTCCTTTACAAGCACGTCGGCATTGTCCTTCACGATTTGCATGAGCCATGAGGCGCGTTTGGCATTCCACCTCTCTCGGTTGGTGCAAGATGCGTTGTGAGGTTTCATCTCGTAGAACAGGCAACCCACATTGGCATTGTTGAACGGACATTTCTCGCAGTTGGTGTTGCAAGATCCCTCAAAGTCGTTTGGCCAGTCGGCTCGCTCAATGAGCATAAACAACTCATCGGTGAAGCGCTCGGCATCGCCCATAGTGATGGGGTCGGTTTCGTCGCCAATCCCCTCCTCATCATATTCATTGTAGAATTTCTTCTGGTCTGCCTCGGTTAATTTTGCGATATGCATGGCAGCACCGATGTTCATCCAGCCTTTAGTAACCCATTTCTTGAGCTCAGGCAGAAGGTTGTCGAGTTTGAT
>OCTW011415454.1_pt1 | contig 10320 bp, 11 predicted proteins | sample 1539671 | NCBI WGS metagenome assembly OCTW01 (sample SAMN02144230, study PRJEB22623) | gut metagenome | biome: sheep rumen | host: Ovis aries | place: New Zealand
ATAGGAGGTAATTTAAATGAACAAAGCTGAATTAGTAGCAGCAGTAGCTGCAAAAACAGGAGACACAAAAAAAGCAGCTGAAGCATCAGTAGACGCTTTTGTATCAGCAGTAAAAGATGCACTTAAAAAAGGAGAAAAAGTTCAATTAGTTGGATTTGGTTCTTTTGAAGTAAGAAAGAGAGCTGCAAGAAAAGGTAGAAATCCTCAAACTAAGGAAGAAATAAAAATACCTGCATCAAAAGCTCCAGTATTTAGAGCTGGTAAACAACTTAAAGAATTAGTAAATAAAAAATAAATTTAATATATAAAGAGACTTGTAATTTAGGTCTCTTTTTTTATGTTCATGCTTAACCAAAATCTTTCTAAAAAAATTAAAAAAAGCTATTGATAAAATTAAATAAATGTAATATAATTGTCATGAATTTGTAATAATAATGTAAAAAATAAGATATAATATTAGCAAGGGAGAAGATAGACATGTTTTTTAAATTTGGATTAGGACAAGATATAGGAATTGATTTAGGAACAGCAACTGTAATTGCATACGTTAAAGGAAAGGGAATAGTACTTAGAGAACCATCAGTAGTAGCTGTTGACAACAATACAGGAGATGTAGTTGCAGTAGGAGAAGAAGCACAAAGAATGCTAGGTAGAACTCCCGGAAATATAGTTGCTACAAGACCACTTAGAGAAGGTGTTATATCTGATTATACTGTTACAGAAAAGATGCTTAAATATTTTATAAACAAGGTAGGCGGAAAAAGTTTATTTGCACCAAGAATAATGATATGCATACCATCAAGGGTAACAGAAGTTGAGAAAAAAGCGGTAATAGATGCAGCAACAGAAGCTGGAGCAAGAAGAGTATATTTAATAGAAGAACCAATCGCAGCGGCAATAGGCGCAGGCATAGATATATCAAAGCCATGCGGAAATATGGTAGTAGATATTGGAGGAGGAACAACAGATATTGCTGTAATTTCACTTGGAGGATCTGTAGTAAGTACATCAATCAAAGTAGCAGGAGATAAATTTGATGAATATGTTGTAAAATATATAAAGAAAAAGCACAATGTAATTATAGGAGAAAGAACTGCTGAGGAATTAAAACAAAATATAGGATGTGTATTTCCAAAAATACAAGACACAGAAATGGATGTAAGAGGACGTGACCTAATCTCAGGGCTACCAGTTACTATCTCGATTAAGTCAAGCGAAATGCTAGAGGCATTAGAAGAGCCAGCAGGTATGATAGTAGATGCAGTACATTCTGTACTTGAAAGGACCCCACCAGAGCTTGCATCAGATATAAGCGATAGAGGTATTTATATGACAGGTGGTGGATCGCTAATAGATGGATTAGATAAACTTTTGCAAGATAAAACAGGTATAAATGTAATGATAGCACAAGACACAGTATCATGTGTTGCTTTAGGCACGGGAAAAGCACTAGACAATCTTGATGCATTAGATGAAAAAGAAAGAAAGAAATTTTAAAGTTCAACAAAATGGGACTGTCCCTTTTTGCAAATTTTCAAAAAATTTCATAATAAAAAAATGAAAAAAAGCAATAATAAATTTAGGCAAAAATGGAGGTCAAAATGAAAAAGAAAAATTTATTAATTGCTTTTTTATTTATTTTTCTTATTATTATATATGTATATATTTGTGCAATAGAAAATATACCAGATAGAAGTATATTATTTAGAGGAGAACAATTAAGCTATAAAAAAATATTTGGAATAACCTTAGAAACGAAAGAAAATAAACACAAAGCTGTATTAACATCAACAAGCTCTGTTGAGAATGAAGAAATTGGAACAAAACAAGTTCAAGTAAAATTGTTTAATACTTTTAATGTAAAAGATATAAATATAAGTGTCATAGAAAGAACAAAGGTAATACCAATAGGGCAAGTTTCAGGATTAAAGCTTTATACTAGTGGTGTATTGGTGGTAGGAATGTCAGAAATAAAGGGAATAGATAACGAAAAACACAAACCATATGAAAATTCTGGCATACAAGAAGGAGATACGATAGTAGAAATAGAACAAAAAGAAATAACAGATACAAATGATTTAATAGAAACAGTAAATAACTCAAATGGGGAAGAATTAAAAATAAAATATTTAAGAGGAGAACAAACATTAGAATGTAGTATAACACCTGTAAAAACAGGAAAAAAGGAATATAAATTGGGGCTATGGGTAAGAGATAGTGCAGCAGGAATTGGAACTATGACATATTATGAACCATCAACTGGAAATTTTGCAGCATTAGGACATGGACTAACAGATATAGATACAGGGAATCTTTTAAATATATCAAATGGAGAGTTTATTACTACAAAAGTGCTTTCTATAATAAAAGGTAAAAATGGAAATCCTGGTAAAATCCAAGGTTCAATAAGTGAACAATCAAAAATAGGGACAATAAACAAAAATAGCATTTTTGGAATTTATGGATCTATTGACGATATATCGAAAGTAAAAATGGATATGGAGAACAATGTAGATGTTGCAATAAGAAACGAAATTCAGTTAGGAGAAGCAAAATTACTTTGCTCATTAGATGGAGAAAAGATAGAAGAATATTCTATACAAATTGAAAAAATTTATTTAAATAATGATTATGATAATAAAAGTATGTTTATAAAAGTTACAGACAATAGACTTATAGAAAAAACAGGGGGAATTATACAAGGAATGAGCGGATCTCCTGTTATTCAAAATGGAAAATTTATAGGTGCAGTAACAAATGTATTAGTAAATGACCCTACAAAAGGGTATGTGGTTTTTGGAGATATTATGATTAAAGAAATGAGAAGTGTAAATTAATTTAAAGTATTACACCTATTGCAAAATCCCCCAAAAAGATGTATAATAACAGCTGAGGTTATATTAGTTATTTACCTAATGTACCTTAAATAGGAGGAAATGATGAAAATAGGAATAGTTGGATTACCAAATGTAGGAAAAAGTACATTATTTAATAGTATAACAAAGGCAGGAGCTGAATGTGCAAATTACCCATTCTGTACAATAGAGCCAAATGTTGGAGTGGTTGCAGTACCTGATGAAAGATTAGACAAATTAGCAGAGATGTATAAACCAGAAAAAGTTACTCATGCTATAGTAGAATTTGTAGATATTGCAGGTCTTGTAAGAGGTGCAAGTAAAGGCGAGGGGTTGGGAAATAAGTTTTTATCTCATATAAGAGAAACAGACGCAATTGCACAAGTTGTAAGATGCTTTGAAGATTCAAACATTACACATGTGGATGGCAGCATAGATCCTATAAGAGATATAGAAACAATCAATTTTGAACTTATTTTTGCAGATATAGATACTGTTGATAAAAGATTAGAAAGAACTAAAAAATTGCTTAAAGCAGATAAAAAATATCAACAAGAAATTGACTTATTAGAAAGAATAAAAAGAAATTTAGAAAATGGAATACCAGCAAGAAGTTTGGACTATACAGATGAAGAACTACCAATATTAAAAGATATGTGGTTACTTTCATCAAAACCTATAATATATGTAACAAATATATCTGAAGAACAAATTACAACATGGCAGGATGAAGAAAAAGTCAAAAAAGTTAAAGAATATGCAGAAAAAGAAGGATCAGATATTGTACCTTTATGTGTAAAAATAGAAGAAGAGATTTCCACACTAGATGATAATGACAAAAAAGAAATGTTAGAAGCACTTGGGTTAAAAGAATCAGGATTAGATAAACTTATAAAAAAGAGTTATGATTTATTAGGACTGATGTCATTCTTAACTGCCGGTGAGCCAGAGGTAAGAGCATGGACTATAAAAAAAGGCACAAAAGCACCAGAAGCGGCAGGTAAAATCCACTCGGACATACAAAGAGGATTTATAAAAGCAGAAGTTGTATCATATAATGATCTTATTCGAGAAGGTTCAATGGCAGGAGCAAGAGAAAAAGGTCTAGTACGTTCAGAAGGAAAAGAATACGTAATGCAAGATGGAGATATAGTATTATTTAAATTTAATGTATAAAATTTCTACGTATAAAATAAAACAAAAAGTTCCAAAATATTATAAGAATAAAATTATAATATTATGGAACTCTTTTTAAAATTGTCTACAGTAGCAAGCAATTTGAAAAAATAAACAAACAAAAAAATCGACGAAATATTACAAAAATATTACAATTTTATTACATTTGTGTTAAAGGTATTGATTTTTGTTTTTAAAATGATTAAAATAGAGACAGAAAAAATTACTGAGTTTTAAAAATAAAAGAAATACGCTAAGGAGAACTAAAATGCAAAAATGTTTAGGAATATATATAGAAGATAACCTAATTAAATATGCAAAAGTTTCTAAAGAGCGAGAAACCACAAAAGTAGAATCGTTTGGGATTAGATTTTTTCAAAACCTAAATGATGAGCTTAAAAAAATCGTTGAAGAAACTTATAGTTTTAATACGCCAATAAGCATTAATATTGCAAATGAGAAATACCTATATTTTGACATTTTTGCTTTATTAAACAAAAAAGACGTAGAGAAAACTGTACAAACAGAATTCGAAAATTTTTGCGAAGAAAAAAAATACAACGAAAACGCTTTCGAAACAAGATATGCACTAATGCCAAAAAAAGATGATAATGAAAAAATTAGAGCATTAGATATTTATATTAACAAAATAGAACTAAATAGGCAAATAGATTTATTATCAAATTACAAATTGACAAAAGTAATGCCAATGCCTATAACAATTGCTAATATTGCAAGATTAAATAAAAGAGAAAATCAGCTTATTATAAACATGGAAGAAACAACAACGGTAACAACAATATATTCAAACCAGATATATGCAGTAGATACAATTGAGGCAGGAAGCAAAGAAGTACTAGATAAGATAAATAAACAAGAAAACTCTTACGCAAAAGCTTATGAAATATGTAAAAATACAACAATATATACAGCAGACTCTGAAGAATTAAATATAGAAGGAAATGATCAAAATTATCTACAAGACATCATGCCAACGGTATATAAAATAGCAGATCAGTTAAAAGAAATAATTAACAACACTGGAGAAAAGTTCCAAACAATTTATTTAACAGGAACGCTTGCTACAATAAACAATATTGATTTGTATTTTCAAGAATTTTTCCCTGATGTAGACTGCAAAATACTTAAACCAAATATTGTAGATGAAGCTGTTACAAAAATAAACATAAAAGAATATGTTGAAGCAAACTCAGCAATTGCATTAGCTACAGCAGGTTTAGGAGAAGGAATACAAGAACTTAACTTCAAAAAGGTCAAATCTAGTGAAAGGTTATCTAATTTATTAAAAATAGATTTACCAGGAAGTGGATCTAAAGAAGGAAAAAAGATAAATATACAAAATGACTTTAAAACAACAATGACTACAATGGAGATGAATCTTGTAAGAATAATTGTTGCAATATTAATTGTATTGATAATATATACCATTTTTTCAAGAATACTATGGAGTCAAATGACAAAAAAAGAAGACGAAATAAAAGGATATATATCAGCTGAACAAACAGAAATATCAAAAGTAAATAGCAACACATCACAATTAGACACAAAAACAGATGCATATAAAAAGTTAATAAGTGAATTAGACAGAATAAATGAAAAAATTAATGATGCAGCAGCAAGAAGAAACTCTATACCAACATTATTGTATCAAATAATGTCAAATATACCTGATAAAGTACAAGTAACAAGGATTGAAAATACTACAGATAGAACTATAGTTATACAAGCAAGAGCTTATGACTATAAGCAGCTAGGAACATTTATTGCAGCAATTAAGGCAAAAACAATACTAAGAAATGTAATATCTTCAAGCAGTTCTAAGAGTACAGGCATTGTAACAATTACAATAGAAGGAGAGTTGCCATGAGAAAAATATTATTAGCAATACTAATAGTTATATTATTAGTATTTACAGGAATTGTTATTTATAAAGGTACAAATATAGGGGATTTTAAGGTATATGGAGTAACAGAAATATCAGGAAAGAATGATGAAATAGACAATAAAAACTCTGAACTTTCTTCATTGGTAAGTGTAAGCTTTCCAAAGGCAAATACAACATTAAATTCAAGTTCAGAAACATTACAAGAAACAAAAAAAACATATGAAGAAAAAGCAGTATTGCTTTCAAATAGTAAGTACTTTAAACAAACAGAACTATATATGATAGAATTTTTACTTGTAAAAGTAGGAAGATATGCAAATGAAAATGATGTAGATGTAAAAATTACAATAAAAAATAGTGCAACAGCTAGTTTATATGACATATATTTTGAACTAAAAGGAAGATATATAAATGTTGCAAATTACATTCATGATATAGAAAATGATTCGAGACTAGGATTCAAAATAGAGGACTTTGTAATGGTTGCTTCTTCAGGAGAAGAGGTTGATGGAGAGGGTGACCAAATTGTACAAGAAGTTCAAGGAAACTTTACATGCAAGGAAGTCTCAATAGAATTAAAGAATCTTGATGATGTATCATCAGATGTAACAAATGCTGGTACACTTACAAGAGGTAATGATACAAACACAACCAATAATACAACAAATAATACTTCAACAAACACAACAGGAAATAGAACAAACACAACAAATACAACAAATACAACTAATACAACAAACACAGCCGCAGGAACAAATACTACTAGCAATACGGTTAATCCTATCTCAAGAAATGCGGAAAATGAAATAAATGATTCAAAAACACAATCTCAAGTTTTTGATTCATATACAAACGACGTATAAAAGGAGGAAATATGGCAGGAAAGGTAATTAAAGAAGCAATTATAGCATTATCAGTTTGTTTGCTTACGATGTTAATATTTGCTTTGGCATTATATGACTTTTTGCCAAGCAGAAAAGTTATACCAGAGGTTGCAAAATATACTGCATCAGAGCAAATAACAGAACAGCTTGCTGATGATGTTGAACACAGAAATGACAAAGTAGTATTAACATACTCTGTCACAGCAAATGACCTAAACAATTACAAAGCTAAAAAAGAATATATACCTGGAAAGTCAAACCCTTTTTCAGAGGCTATAAAGGGCAGTGGAACAGCTGATGAGACTACAGCAGGAAAAGAAGATGGTGGAAAATCAAGCAACACAGAAAATACTACAAATACTCAAAGAGATCCATTTAGCCCAGTAAGTGACGGTTCACTTAAATAGCAAATAAATTAGTTTATAAAGTTATATTAATTTTAAAATTAATATACTCATGATAAAAAAATTTATTATGAAAGGGGGGAAATATAATGAAAGGAAATAAAGGTATAACATTAATCGCTTTAGTTATAACAATCATCGTACTATTAATCTTAGCTGGTGTTTCTATAGCAATGCTTACAGGAGATAACTCAATCTTAAAAAGAGCAAGTGAATCTTCTTATACAAACGCTTTAGGAGCAGCTAAAGATGAAGTTGCATTAGAAGCAACAAGATTAGTAACAGATTACTATAAAGAAGTATATGTTAATTCTAATAATACTGTAAGTGGAGCAAATGCTACTGATGCATTAAATAAATATGTTAATGATAGATTAAATACTTTCACTTTACCTGATAATGCTAATGCAGTAACATACTCTTGCACTACAGGTGGAGCTATCACATTAACATATAAAGCTGAACCTACACATAAGGTAACAGGACAATGCACAAACGGAAAAATTACATGGCAACCAATCCAATAATAACTAAAGTAAAATAAAAGCATATGCATGCTATATGCATATGCTTTTATTAAAAATAACCTAAATTTTGAAAGGAAAACTAATGAATATATTCTTATACATAATAATATTCATAATGGGAACTGTATTTGGAAGCTTTTACACACTAGCAGTATACAGAATCCCAAGAAAATTAGATATAACACACACACATTCATTCTGCCCTAATTGTAATCACAGATTAGGATTTTTTGAATTAATTCCTGTTTGGAGTTACATATTCTTAGGTGGCAAATGCAAAGAATGTAAGCAAAAAATAAGACCAAGATATTTAATTTTAGAAATACTCTCTGGTTTAGTTTTTGTGTTAATTGCAATAGGAGCAAAGCTAGATGTTGCTAATTTACAAATTAAGCAACTAATCGATTTGCTATTTTTAGTATTATACCTTACAGCAATATTTTTAATAGCAGGTATAGACAAAGAAAAGCGTGGAATAGAAAGAAGTGTTATATATTATGCATTTGGAGTATTAGTTACATACATAGTATATTTATGCATAATAGAGCCAACTAGTATTTATAGATATGTTATGTATCTAATAATTTTGTTAATACTATTAATTATAGATACATATAAGCTAAAAAAAGAAGCAAAAACAGATTACACAATATCAATCTTAATGCTTATAATGATAATGGCAGTATTTACAGGAGAATACACAACAATATTAACTATAATAATGACATTACTTGTAATTGCCATATTAATAATATTAAACAAAATTAAAAAATCAAAACAAAAGGTAAAAATAGAAAATAAAGATATGGCAGGCAATTTAAGTCTAGGATTTTATCTATGTATATCAAATGTTGTAATGCTTATATTTACAATATTCTTAATAAATAGATGAAAATGAAAGGAATTTTTATGAATTTAAAATCAAATAAAGGCTATGTAGGAGTAGATATTAGCGTAGCAGTTATAATTTTTCTAATTATTGTACCAACAATAATGGGAATAATATTTAGTGCAAATTCTTCAAGCAACTCGGTAAAAGTAAAATCTGAGGCGCTAAGCATTTTAACAAATGCTATAGAGACAGCAAAGGGAATGCCAATAGAGGATGTAAATGCTACAGACTTACTTAACCAGTTTAAAACATCTAATTCACAATACACAACAACTGTAGGAGAAAACGAAGATATAGTTCAAACATCAACAGCTTCATACAAACTTAAATATGTAGTAGTTGATTATAAAGAAAAAGACGAAAGCTTATACAAAGCAAACATAGTAAAAACAGTAACAGCAACAATAACATACAGAATCGGAAGCACAGAAAAAAGTATGGAACTTAGTACGGTAATAACATAAAATATTAGGAGGGAATATGAAATCAAATAGAGGAATGACAATTATATCACTACTAATTTATATAATAGTTTTATCTGCTTTAATAGGTAGTGTATCAATTTTAATAAGATACTTTTATCGAAATTCTAATGAGTTAATAGTTTCAAGTAAAACATCAGAGCAATACACTAGGTTCATAACATATTTAACAGATGATATTAATTCAAAAAAAATAGACAAAGACAATATGGAAGTAAATTCAATTAAAATTGACTTTGGTCTAACTGATTCTACCACACATAAATATCTATATGAACAGGGAAAGTTGTTTTATATAGTACTAGATAAAGATGGAAATTTAAATAAAAAGATAACATTATGTGATGAATTAGACTCATGTAATTTTGTACACAATGCTACAAGTGGCAAGCTGACTGTATCATTAACTATTAATGGAATTACATATAATAACAACTTCAACATTTAAAGGCAAAAGATGTAATTTTATGTAATTAATAAAAAATCAAGACAAAAATAAAAAAAAATATTATAATATAAATAGGATAAATAAAAGAAAGAGAGGAAAATACTATGGCAAAAAATCAACCACTAGGTATAGAATTGGTAAAAAGAGGAATCGTATCAGGATTGGATATTGAAACGGCACTAAAATATCAGGAAACACATCGTTCAAGAAGAATAGGAGACATTCTCTATATACAAAAAGCTGCTGATCCAAAAAAATTAATAGAAGCAGTTGGAGAAATTTTAGGAAAAAAGGGAACACTTTTGGAATATGACAATATTAAAATTGAGCCAACAGATTATATACCACTAGATGTAATGAAAAAAAATAAAGCAGTTCCTTTTGGAATAGATCAGGGAAAGATTAAAGTTGCATTCGCTGATATTGCATCAAGTGAAAACAGCATAAAAAGTATAAAAATGTTAATGTTAAATAAAGGTTTAGTTGTAGATATATATATGGCTTTTCAATCAAATGTGGAAGAATTCTTAGAAAGATATGAAGAGCAGGCAACACAAAACATAGAAGACATTAACGGAAATGAAACAACAACAGAAATTATTGATAATATAATAAAAGTTGCTATCGAAAAAAGAGCAAGTGACGTACACATAGAGCCACAGGCAGATAATGTTAGAGTAAGATTTAGAATAGATGGTGAATTATTTGTAATAACTACAATTCCAAAAGAAAGACAAGCTCAACTA
>OCTW011484175.1_pt1 | contig 10319 bp, 4 predicted proteins | sample 1539671 | NCBI WGS metagenome assembly OCTW01 (sample SAMN02144230, study PRJEB22623) | gut metagenome | biome: sheep rumen | host: Ovis aries | place: New Zealand
AGCTTACTCGGAAAATCCTACGGTATTTTGTTTATCGTATTCCACTGATAAAGATTTCAAGTCCGATCGCGATGAGGATGAGACCGCCAAGGATCGTAGCTTTACCGGCGAGGCGGGTACCGAAGCGTTTGCCGATGCCTACTCCTAGATAGCAGAGGATAAAGGTGACAACAGCAATGATCAGAGACGCAAGTAATGCGGTATCGAGATGGTATGCTGCAATGGTAAAGCCAACAGAAAGCGCATCTATGGAGGTGGCAATCCCCTGCATGATCAGAGCGCAGTTCCCCGTGACCTGATCCTCCTCGGGTATTTCACAGTGCATGCCGTCCCAGAGCATTTTACCTCCGATATAGGCAAGGAGCAGCAGCGCGATCCAGGGGATAAGCTTCTGAAACTGTTCAAAGAGCAGCAGGATGGTATGCACACAGGTCCATCCGATCATCGGCATAAGAAATTGAAATCCGGCAAAGGTTCCGGCGATTTTTATCGTTTTATGCTGGTTCATGTGGGACTCCCGGAGACCGTTGGCCATGGAAACGGAAAACGCGTCCATGGCAAGCCCGACGCCCAGCAAAGCGCTGTTTATAAGAAATAAAAGATAGTGCATGAATTGTGGTCCTCCTGACATAATTTCACTATTATATGAAACGCACCTCGTATTAGTCAAGTTAGAGAGAATATATACCTGAACTCCTATATTATTGAGGTTTTAATGGGTAAAATACAGTCTCAGCATAAAAGCTTTAGATGTGGATATGATTCAGTTGTATTTAACCGATTAAAGATGCAATACTTTGATAAAAGTCAATTAGTGGTTTGTGAAATTATTAGATAAAATGACTAAAATATTGACAAATATTAGATAAATTTAGGGAATTTTATTAAACATTCATCAGGTGAAAAGTCAGATATGATTTTGAAATGATTCACTCAGTATATATATATTATTTCACAATCAAACATATTTAAAAATGACATTGAGAAATCAAGAGTTGAAAAAAAACGTTCATAATTTGAAGAAGGAATTATTTTGAAAACTTTAATGACATTCATTGTGAATTATGATGGGTTTTAATTAAAAATTATCACTGGTATTCTATATTTATTAAAAAGTACTTGAATGTTAATAATAAGGAGGAGCAATGAAAAGGGATATTCTAAATCAGGCAAGCATGGCCTTACTGGCATTGAGTCTGACAGCTAGTTCGGTTCCGTTTCAGACAATTTCAGCTGCTGCTAAGACAGGGGAGAGTGTGATTTCAATGACAACTGATGAGAGTACCGGATCAGTAGAAGAAAGCATACTTTCCGATGAAACAAATTCCGAAGTTAAAAATGAGGAAAATACGATTGATAAAGTTGAAGATCAGGAACGAGAAACGGGAGAAGCTTCAGAAATTTCAGAACAGGCAACTAAATTGAATGGTGATGAAAAATCAAGTGCTGAAGATTCTTCAGTGCAATTATCTCAAAACAAGGAAGGAGAAGGTAAGAAGGCTGAGGAAGAGCTTTTAGAGGATGGTAGTGCAGAAGATTTAAATGACATCACTAAAGAAGAGGGACTCGATGAAAGTCAGAACGTTTCAGAAGATGATCTGAATTCGACTAGTACTGCAGGAAAAGAAAATACAAATGAGATTGTAAGTGAAGAAAACAAGGCGAATAAAGATCTGGAAATGACAGGAGAGAAAATAGAGGCAGGAATTGTAAAAGAAACTGAAAATCTGGAAACACTAGAAATACAGGAACTCCCAAAGCAGATTCAGGAGATTGACCATGAAAACTGGTATAAAAGTCCGCTTCAAGGGTTATATAAAATTCCTATTCTTATTTCGGCTTCAAATCAAACGAAGAGACCAGTTTATCTCTATGTTCCGGAAAGTAATTATCCTAATCAGCCGGTTGTAAATCTGGCTATAGATTCTTCTGAAGAACCGGAAGAGTTTATTGAGAAAAGTGGGTGGAAAGAACTGGCTGATGAGGAAGGCATTTTGCTCTACGTTTATACTGCCGAGAAAGACTGGAAAAACTACAAGGATGAGAAGGATTATTTCTCTAGCGCATACAATTTCCTTACAAAACGACCATTTGTAGATGTCCGAAAGCATAATATGTACATGGCAGCCTATGGTAATGCCGCAGATGTCGGTATGGAGTTTGCACTTAATGAACCTAGATACTTTGCGGGCATTTTTGCAGACGGAACTACAGGGATGTCTGAGAAGGTTAAAAATCAGCTTGAGAATACAAAGACAAATTTTTACGATGACAAAGGTGCGCAATTAACATGCGCTGAAGTTGTTCATCCTATATGGATTGTTACAGAGAATGAGGATGAAAATACAGACAGACTTGTTGATTTTCTGAAGAAATCTAATCGAACAATAGACACAATAGAAGAAAAATCTGATGCAGAGTACTATGCACCGGATGAAGATAAATTCACAGGAAACGAAGAAGAAGCTGTAGGTGGCATTTATTTTGAAAAAACAGAAGATGTTGATGACACTGTAAACTATGAGTTTTCTAAAAAGGTCTGGGAAAATCTGTTCAAGGGTATCAGAAGATATCCAGATTTTGGTGAAGTCCGTTCCTATATACCAAGTGATGAAGATCCTAATATGGAACGCCATGAAGATATCGTAGATGGTTATCAGCGTGTTTGGTATACTTATGTACCGGATTCTGTGAAAGATGAGAGCAATGTACCAGCTGTATTTGTATTCCATGGTAATGGTGGCGGACCTACCGAGATTGCAGATCAGATGGGGTGGAAAAAGCTTGCTGATAAGTTGGGAGTTATGCTAGTGATTCCACAAGGAAGTGCCAACTGGGCGACAAAGATGTCTAATAATGCGGGAGTTGATTATCAGCAATATACTACTTCATGGACTACAAAAGAATCAAAAACTCAGCCTAATGACCTGAAATTCATAGACCATCTTTATCAGTGGCTGACAAAGGATTCGGATTATGCGGACAAGGTGGATGTTTCTCGCATCTTTGCTTCTGGACAGTCAATGGGCGGGTTTAATTCCTATAATATGATCTATTATCGCCCACAGTACTTTGCTGCAGTTATGCCTAATTCTTTTATCAAGGCTGCTGATGACGAAACTGTAACTAAGTATGATGTGCCTGTAATGAACACCATGGGACAACAGGATACGACGATTCCTGGTGCATTTAAAACCGCTTTAAATGGTGTAGGCAAGAAAGTATTTGATTATTTTCTTAATCGATATGATTTGACTGAGCAGGGGGGTCAGGACAGAACGTATAACGATTTCACCTTTATGGAGAAAGATGCGAAATGCACTGAAAAAAACGGTTCGCTTAATATGTATATTTTTGATACCAAGGAAGGATATCCGATGTTTACTGCAGCAGAGTGCGTTGGATGTGGTCATGCAACTACAGTAACCGAGGTTCAGTACTTCTATGATCATTATATAAAGCATTATACCCGCGATCCGGAAAACAAGGTACTTTATTATGACGGCAAAGTAGTTGATACACCGGCTAACCTTGCACTCTATAATGGTACAGAGATTCCTGGAGAAACTCTGGTGGCAAAGGAACTTCCGAAAGCTGAAGATATTCATATCGACTTTGACGATTACAATGGACAGAAGATTCAGGGCTATTATAATTTCAACTGTGTAGTTTCTAAGGATGCTGAGGGCAATAAAAAGATTCGTACCGCTAAGTTCTACATTCCGGAAGGAACAGTATTTAATCAACCGACAGTCTTTGTGGGTGTACCGAATGGTGTAGATACCGGTGAGTTCCTGGTTAAGAGTGGCTGGAAGGACCTTGCAGACAAGAAGAAGCTTCACATCGTCATGATGGAGCCGGAGAATGAAAAATGGGATCAGGGAGAAGATGATATCAGGTACATCCAGGAGTTAAATACTGATGTATCCTATCGTCCATTCTTCTGCGCATTTTCATCGAATTTCTATGGTATCGGATATGGCGAGAGCTCTGACGCCCTGAGAAAGAGCAGCCAGCAGAATCCAAAGAGCTGGGCAGGCATTGCACTGCTTGGCGACACAGATATGACGGAAACGGAATTAAAGCATCTTGAAAACACAGATTCCAAGGTGAAGGGCGTTCCGGTAGCGGATGTCATGACTCCGGCGTGGATTGTCGCTTCTGAAAAGGACGAAGGTACAAAAGTTTTGCTTGACTTCTATAAGCATGCAAACCATGCACAGGAGAACAAGGCAGATGAGGATTTTGCTACAGAAGTTTACTTACCTCAGAAAGGTGGATCTGTTGATGATGAGTGGTGCGCGGAAACCATATATGACGAGGCAGACTGGAAAGCTTGTGTAAACGAGGAATATTCCGAGAAGGTTTATGATAATCTTTTTGACGGTGTTTACCGTTATCCGGGCAATGCTAATGGAGCTCTCAGAAGACCAGGTGATATTTTTGAGAGAGGATTTGAATACTTTCAGACGAAGGTTTCCGGTGGATACAAGGATGAAAACGAGGAGGAACGTACGTATAACCGCGAGTGGTACGTTTATGTTCCGGATTCTGTAGATACATCAAAGCCAGCACCATTGGTATTTGTATTCCATGGTGCTGGTGGAAGTGGCAATGAGATTGCAGATCGTAGCGGCTGGGCCAAGGTGGCAAAGGACAAAGGGTTCATTATCGTAATGCCGACAGGCTCTCATATCGAGAAAGTAAGAGACGTTTCCGATATGCAGACCAATGAGTATTTCCGTGCAATGTGGAATACAGGCGATGCAACAGCAACACGTCCTAGCGATCTCAAGTTTGTAGAGTATCTTTATGACTGGATGAAGGAACACTATAATATTGACACGACAAGGGTTTATGCTACTGGCCAGTCCTCCGGAGGCATGATGACCTGGGCCTGTGCAGCAAAACTTCCTAACATTTTTGCAGCTGCGGCACCTGTAAGTGCATACAACTCACCGGATCCGGTCGGCACTTCAGTTGTTCCTGTTGATTGCTATATAGGTGAACAAGACACTACGTTCTCGGGCGGTTTTTCAGGAAAGACTGCGGAAGAAACAGTTGAAAACTTTACAAGACTGTACAATACTAAAGAGAACTACGAGGATTATAAATACTTAGGTCAGGGTCAGACCGGTGAAAAGAAAGATCTCGTTTCAAACGGAGATGAGCTTTTAACAAGATATCTTTTTAAAGCACAGGATGGTACACCGTTGATCAGGGCTAATGAAGTTGCTACCAAGACACACGCCATTTGGCCGTCTGAGTGTTATATGACATGGGAAACCTGGCTGTCTCATTTCACCAAGGATGCAGATGGTAAACTGTACTATGATGGCAAACTTGTAGACGGCGCCACAAGCAAGTCTGATGAAAATGATCAGAAACCCGAGGAAAACAATTCAAATAACAATAAGAATTCTATGACCAGAGGTCATATCGGTAGTAGCGGCGCACATTCTGGCAAAGGTACAGCGTTTTCTAATAATTCCAAAAACGTAAATTCAGATGGAAAACCTGGTGAGTGGAAGCAGAACCAAAAAGGGTGGTGGTTTGAATTTGATGACGGAAGCTATCCGACGGATAGATGGGAAAAGCTGGTTTGGAATGGAGCCTATAACTGGTATCATTTTGATGAGGAAGGATATCTGCAGGGAGGCTGGTTTACGGATTATGATGGCAATACCTATTATCTGCATGAAGTGCATGACGGTCAATTTGGTTATATGCATACTGGGTGGAGTAATATAGGGAATGAATCATATTTCTTTGAACCAGTAGCCGGTAAGACACAAGGACATCTTTACAAGTCAAGAACAACACCAGATGGTTACCAGGTGGATGAGAATGGTGTGTGGATCCGATAATTAATTATTTTACTTTTACAAGAACGATTTTAAATGATATATCTTTTTTGCAAAGGCGGGCGGTTAAACTGCCCGCCTTTTGACGTAGGTGTCTACTCGCCGCTGGTATAAGAGTTAGATTAGGATTCCGCACAGCTGATTCTGGATTGTTGATGCCCAGTCATGGGTGATGATATAATAAATTTAAATGTAAAGTGTGTCAGAAGCCTACAATTAACATTCAGGAGGAAGAGCTTTAAATGGTAAAATTTGGAATTTTACTCCCAGAAGAAGGCATGATCTTTCAAGCGAGAGAAGAAATGAAAGAGATGGGTGAGCAAATTGCTTTTGCATCTGTAACAACAAATCATGATGTTGTCAGAAAAGCGATTGATGCAATTAATCAGGGAGCTGACATTTTGATCGCCCGTGGTTATCAAGCGGTAATTCTTAAAGAAAGATTTGATCTTCCAATTATTAATGTTAGGTTTACTATTTCAGAAATTGGTTTACTCCTAAAAAAGGGGAAAAAACTGTGTTATAACAAAAATCCTTATATCATCGTTGCAGCGTTTGAGAATATGCTTCCTAATATGAACCGTATGTCAGAACTTTTTGATATTGAAATTGAGGTGATTCAACTTGACCAAATTACAGATATACGAAAAATGTTGATTGCAAAAGGACGCAAGCCAGATCTTATTATCGGTGGTAAAGAAGTAAATGAGATCGCCACGGAGATGAAGATTCAGACAATGTATTACCAATGTACAGGAGAATCTGTTCATGAAGCAATAAAAGAAGCTACTCGTGCAGCAAATGGAATTCGTGTGCAAAGGGAAAGAGACGCATGGATTTCTGCATTGATCGATGATAGTTTCAGTGGCATCATTTTAATTGACCGGTATGGAAAAATCAATAAAGTTAATCATATTGTGGAAAATACTTTTAATTTAAAACTTAATGAAATTAAAGACAGTTATGTTTCGGATGTTCTACCGGAACTTGCTAATGACCAGATCCTAAAGGTACTTTCTGGTAAGAATAATGCTGTAGCAATGAACTTGCGAATTGGTGAAAATCTGGCTCGGATTTGTACAACTGCAGTATCTGGGGAAAATGGTATTTTTGGTGCTGTTATAATTCTGGAGCAGGAAAATAAATTACCACCTCTATCCATTGGAGAAAAAGCTGAAGGTACGAGTACAACGTTACTGGATAAACAATTCCCAGATCTAAAAAAGCAGGTTCAGCAGGCAAGAATTTTTGCTATGTCACATCTTCCAGTGCTGATTTCTACATCTTCCGAAGATGAGGGTGTTTTGCTCGCAAGATTCATTCATGAAAATAGCAAACTAGATCAAGATACATTTATTGAAGTCGATATTTCAGCGATAAGTCCTGAAAGACAAAAAGAGATATTATTTCGGAAGTTACTTCCTGAATTAAACGTTGAAGGAGAACGGACAGGTCTTGCGATTCGCGCCAATCATGGGACACTCCTACTTAGACATGTTGAAAAATTGACTCCAGTAATGCAGAGCTGGTTTTATCATGCGGCGACACCGTATAAAAAAAGTATGCATTCAGACACACTATTTGATATGCTGGATTTCCGGCTGATTGCCACTACATCTCAGGATCTTGACAAATTAGTTCAAAACGGTCATTTTGATAGTCGTCTGTGCCTTCTTCTAAAAGGACTTTCCATTCAGATTCCATCTCTCAAAGAACGTCCTAACGATGTACGGGAATTATTTTTGAGATTTTTTAATGATAATATGAAACGATACGGAAGACATCTTAGATTGACCCAGGGAGCGATCGATATTCTTCCAAAATTATCCTGGACTAATGGTATGTCTCAGGTTCGAATATTTACAGAAAGGGTTGTACTGTCTGCTGTAAAACGCAATATTGATGAGGTCTTTTTAAAGCAGCAATTCAATGAAATTTTTCCGAAACCGAATTTTTCGAATGAGCATCAGAAAGTGGTTATTTATCATTCGGAGGAGAGTGATACTATCCGAAAAGCTCTGGAGGAATCCCATGGAAATCGAACTCAAGCATCCTTAAAGCTTGGAATTAGTATTTCCACACTTTGGCGTAAGATGAAAAAGTATGGAATTGATGCATCCTATGAAAGGGAGAAACCATAAAAAGGTAAATTGACCAAATTTCGTTTTGATATTTATAACAATCTTCTAATTTTTCGAATTTTAAATACAAAATATCATATTAGCACTAAATAGTGCACATTTTCGCAGCTTAATGAGTCTTTGCTTATAAGCTGAGAGAAATATTTCAATCAATTAAAGAAGCTTGCTTTGAATTCTTGAAAAAGTATTGAAAACACTAATTTACAATTTACTGGATTGTGAAATTTGCTGTCTATTCGTTAAAAATTATGAGTGATATTCTTGCATTAATAACAAATTATGGTGCAGTTATTAAAAAGGGAGGATGTCATGAAACGAGAGATAATAGCAATAGTAGCTACAGCAGTGACAAGCTTTGGACTCGCAGCATGCGGAGGTTCATCAGGAAGTGTGACAACTACTGCAGATAGCACTGAATCTTCAGTGTCAATGACCTTAGAAGCAGAAACAAAGCAAAGTACTGATACAAAGACTGGGGAAAGTACTCAAGCTAATGAAAATAGTGAAGTTAAGGCAATTCCAATTGATTCAGTTTTGACAGATATCGTGGATGTGGATCCAAAGAATCCTCTTGGTACAAAATTAAGTGGCTTATATTCTTTTGATGCAGAACTGGCGGATGGAAGTAAACGAACAGCCTATCAGTATGTCCCTTCTAGCATCGGATATAGACAGCCAGAGGTAATGATTGGAGTGCCAGCAGACCAGAATGCAGAGACTTTCATTGAAAAAACAGGGTGGAAAGATCTTTCTGATAATGAAGGATTTTCGCTTCTTTTAACAACGGCAGATTTAGATGGCTGGTCTTATGATGATATCCCATATCTCAACGCTGCATTTAAGTTCATGAATGATCGAGAGTATTTGCAGACCCAGGATGCGGCATTCTATGCAGTAGGATATGCGGATGCCGCTACACCATTTCTTGCATTTGAAACACAGAACGCAGAATTCTTCGCTGGTTTTGGCGCATTTGGCGTAGACAATTTTGATACTGAATATTTATCTAAGGCAGAAAAAACGGAAAGCAATGCTACAGGTATAATGAAATCAGAAGTATCGATTCCAATTTGGCTTTCAGCGGATTCAAATACAGACTCTGTGAAGTTACTTGTAGATTATTGGAAAAAGGCAAATAACGCAGGCGAGGATTCTTACTCCAATATTTATGCAGATCAAATTTATCAACCGCTAGAATATTTTGAAAAAACAAATCAGATTACGTATGCGGATTGTTCAAAGGTAATGCTAACCATTGGAAATGATAAGACAGAAGAATCGGGCTTTACAAAATATCTTTATGATCAATTTTTAAAGCGAGTACGTAGGCAAGATAGTGGTGATATCAGTGCGCTTCGTCCATTTGCAACGAATGCTGAGAAGGGAATGGATTACAAAACTCTTACTATTGGCGGGACTACAAGAGAATACTATGTTTATGTTCCTACAGATGTTAAGAGTGGAAAGATTCAAAATGTACCGATGGTTATGGTTTTCCATGGCGGTGGAGGATCCGGGGAGGAGTTCGCTGCTCGATCTGGCTGGGATAAGGTCGCAGAAGAGCGTAACTTTATAGCAGTATTTCCGACAGGTCATAGAAGTAATAATAAGTTTAAGGCGAGCACAACATGGGGAGAGGAAGATTTCTCATTTATTGAAGCAATGCGAAAGGAGCTAATAGATGATTATAGCATTGATGCCACAAGGATTTATGCGAGTGGGCAGTCAATGGGATGCATCATGGGATCACTTATTGCTATCGAACATCCGGAATGGATCGCTGCAGCGGCAGTAACAAGTGCGCGTCAGATGAGAAGCGAGGCTTCCACTCAAAATACCACAGTAACAATGCCATATATGTGGTCAGTCGGTGAGAAAGATGAACATTTTACAGAAGGCGGTAAAGACTATAATCAGATTCCAGCATGCATCGCCGAATGGAGAGAACGCTATGGAATTACAGCTACTGAAGAGAATACATATAGCTACCAAAATGGAAATTTCCATGGATTTGACTTTAAGAATTCTCAGGGAATCACATTGGTGAGGGAACAGCTTGTTGCAAACAAGATTCATGCTATGATTCCAGATGAAGTTTATACACTTTATGATTTTTTAAGCTGTTATTCTAGAACTAAGGATAATACTTCTTATTATATGGGCATAGCAATACAGGAGTAAATCATAACAAATTTTTAAAAACATATAAAAGGAGACGAAGAACTATGAAAAAGCAGATCTTATCAGCAGTCCTTGCCGGAGGCATGGCATTAAGCCTTGCAGCATGTGGATCCTCCAGCACAACGAGCACGAC
>OCTW011486442.1_pt1 | contig 10319 bp, 5 predicted proteins | sample 1539671 | NCBI WGS metagenome assembly OCTW01 (sample SAMN02144230, study PRJEB22623) | gut metagenome | biome: sheep rumen | host: Ovis aries | place: New Zealand
CAAATCCATGCTCAAGGATCACGAGGAAGACCTCCGCGACAACAGTTGGTGGCAGTCGGCTATCTACCGCTTCTGCCGTGACGGTGAGAATCTCGTTGATAACTACGTGCCTGCCGTTGAAGGCATCACCCAAGAGTCCGTCCGCCAAGCATTGCAAACCATCGTCAATGCCAACAACCGCATCGAACTCGTCATGCTCCCCGAATAATCTCCGGGTGCGGAACTCTGAAAAAACAGGTTCGGATACATAGATTTCTCAATCTCTCGATTGTGCAAGCCAAGGCTGACTATTTGCCACCTTTGGCTTGCATTTTTTTGTTTTGGGGATAAAATCAAAACTTTTTTGCCCGACTTCTTGCATGTTTGCAAAATTAGTAGTAACTTTGTGGGCTAAATGATTCTTTTTAGGGAGTACGCGCACGTGTAAAACGCAAGTGATATTTCGTGGTGTCTCCTTAGTAGTAGAATTTTAATGTAGTTAATAGTTGATAATTTACATGAAGGAATCTGACGTTATGTATACTGACAACAAAAAGAATGGTCGTCTTGCTGCAGTGCTGCTCATAGCAGTACTTTTCGCGTGTGTTGCACTCCCCGTTGGAGCGCACGACGCCGCTTTGCCTGATCTTACAATAGTGGACGACACTCTTTCTGTAGAGGCGGATCAAGCACCTGCTGTTGATAGCGCAGCCTTTGCTTATCAGCCGGAGTGGTACGTAGCGCCTGTTATTCCTGCAGCCAAACGTGCTCCGAAACGCGCCACTATGGCAGCTGACTGCCCCACGGATTCGGTACTGACCTTCAATGTGGACTCTGTGCTTGTTGAGGTGGCGTCTTACGATTATGATGATGCCGGCAATGTGATCCGCTCTATCAAGTGGGCGTGCGAACCTGACGGCAAACGTGTCGGTACGTTCAAGGAGGAATATGGCTTTGATGCCAACGGAACGCAAGTTATGACGGCTGTATATGAGTGGGTTAGTGCAAGCAATACCTGGAAAGGTACAGAGAAAACCGAGTTCGCTTACGATGGCGAACTGATGATTTCCAGTATCGAATATGCATGGGTGAGCGAAGCATGGGTGGCTGACAAGAAGAACACGTGGAAGTACGACGATCAGGAGCGTGTAATCGAGTATTACGAGTTCAGCCGTGACAAGAATACCAACCAGCTTGTTTACTCCAAAGGCTTCGCCAAGGAGTGGGATGCAGAGGATCGTCAGATCACGGATATCCAATACACGGCATATAGCAACGGCGCATGGACTGCCGGTACGAAGAAGGAGTGGGGGTATGATACTAACGGCAACAAGACGAAGTATATCTATTATGCCGGTCTGACGAACGGTAACTGGGGCGCTACGGGATCTACGCGTGAGCTCTGGACATACGACGGATCGAACACCAAGACGAAGTACGAGAAATACACATGGTCGAAAGGATGGGTAGGTTCTCAGAAAGAGGAGTGGGGCTATACTGACGGCAAGCAGACGATGTACGCCAAGTACGCGTGGTCGAATGGCGATTGGGTTGGCGTGAGCAAAGAGGAGTGGAACTACACAGCCGGCAAGCAGACCTTGTACGCGAAGTACACATGGCAGAATGGTGCTTGGGTTGGCGTAAGTAAGGAAGAGTGGGAGTATACCTCGGGCAAAGACAAGCGTCATGAGAAGTTCACATGGAGCAATGGCGCATGGCAGACCACCGAGCGCGAAGACTGGACATACAACTCCAAGAACAAAGAGACCCTCTACGAGAAGAAGACCCTCGAGAACGGCTCGCTGGTAACCGTAGCCAAACGCATCTCCGAGTATGATGGTTCTAACCAAATATTGTTGGAGAACTACTCTCGCACGAACGGCGCATTGGTTGGAACAACGAAAGAGACGTGGGTATATACTTCCGGCAAGAAGACCCAACACAACAAGTACACATGGGCTGATAGCGATTGGGCTGACTCCGAAGAAGAGGTTTGGGCTTATACCTCCGGCAACGAAACGAACTACGAGCAGTATGCTTGGGAGAATGGCGTTAAGACCGGTAAGACCAAACGCACAACTGAATATACCTCGGGCAAGAAGACCCAGTTAATTAACTACGCTTGGGCAAACAACGCGTGGGTGAACTCCGACAAAGAGGTTTGGACTTACACTTCCGGCAAGCAGACGCTCCATGAGCTATATACATGGGCAAACAATGCTTGGGCATACACCGAGAAAGAAGTCTGGGCGTACGATGGCAGCAACCAAACTCTCCACGAGAAATACACCGCTGAGAATGGTGCATTGGTCGGCGTAGAGAAAGAGGAGTGGGAATACACCTCCGACAAGTTGACACTCCATGAGACTTATATGTGGTTTAACAACGATTGGGCTGTAGCAACGCGTGATGGCTATGACATCGCTGGCAACCAGACCCTCATAGAAACCTACGCTATTAGTTCGGGAAAATATACAGGAAAAAAGAAGGAGGAATATACATTCAACGCTGCAGGAAAGACAACGGACAAAAAGACGTATAAATGGTCAAGTGGTGCATGGCAAAAGAATTCATGGTCTGAAACGGTCTATGATGAAAATGGGCGTATAATCAAGGAATGCAATTACAAAGGGCAAAATGGAGAATGGAAAGGTAATGGTCAATGCCTACTATGGACTTATGACAGCACGGATCGAATAATAGAATCAATCACACAAATATGGTCAACCAATTCAAAGGATTGGGTGAATAGTAATCGTAAGACGACTACTTATTATTCAGGTGATAAGCCGCAGAAAGAAACTTATTTCTCGTGGGAGAATGATGCTTGGATTGAATTGTCATGGGACGAATACACATACAATAGCGCAGGGGATAATGAGTCAATCATGACGTATGAACAAGATGGCACAGAGTGGATATGTACAAGTCGTACGACTAAAAACTATGATGAAAGTGGCATTAACATTTTGTCTAAGAGTGAATATTTGGATTGGGATAGCCGAGAGTGGGTTATTGAGTCGATGGAAAAGAGAGAAATTGTCTATGATGAGGCTGGACACAAACTTCTTGACGCTATGTGGATATGCGGCACTGATTTGGTATGGAAAGGTGTCAAAAAATACGAAACTAAGTATAATGCGACGGGAAAATTGACTTTTGAAGCCCAATATACATCATGGAAAAATAATGATTGGGTTCCCTCTTATAAGATTGAAATAGGTTACGATGAAGCTGACAGAAAAGTGTGGGAGCAAAAGTTGAATTGGGTAAAAAATAAATGGGAAGGACAATACCGCACTGAATATGGATGGGATGAACAAGGTAGACAAATATTAGAAGCTTATTATGCGACCTATTATGCTGATGCTGATTTATGGATAGGAATTATCCGAGAGGAATATACGTATAATCCGAAGGGTGAGAGATTACCATCCACGACCTACGCGTGGGATAATGATCATTGGGTAGGCAACGCTAGATATACTTACACTTATGATGCCTTGGATAGGGAGATTGAGCGCCTCGTGCAGAGTTACTATATTAATAATTGGATAAATAGTCAAAAATATATCAAGGAATACGCAGGTAGCAAGTTGGTAAAATCCAATGAGTACATTTGGATGAATAATGAGTGGATATACAACTCCCGAAGTGAGTGGTATTATGATGCTGATTCCAAAGCAAAACTTCGTAGAGAAGTGCTTGGAAAATGGAATGGAGGTATTGTTCAATCATTCACAGATGACCACTATTTCTATAGTTGTGATGACCACTTCTATACAATCCGCTTCATGAACGAAGATGGCACATTGTTGCAATCGTCTGAGGTTCAGTTAGGAAAAGTTCCCGTATATACCGGTGCTACGCCTACCAAAGCAGCTGATGCACAATACACCTATACGTTCAATGGCTGGGATAAAGAAATAGTTGCTGCTACTGCCCACACGACATACACTGCAACGTTCTCGCAGACCTTGAATAAATATACTGTAACGTTCCAGAACGAGGACGGTACGACGATTGAGTCGAAGCAGTGGGAGTATGGCGCAACACCGACATGTGCGGAGCCGACGAAGGCAGCAACCGACGAGTATGTATATACGTTTGCCGGATGGGAGCCGAGCGTAGCAGCCGTCACCGGTGCTGCAACCTACAAGGCAACGTTTACTTCTACTCTGAACAAGTACCTCATCACCTTCCAGAACGAAGATGGCAGCACAATCGAGGCTAAAGAGTATGAGTATGGCGCAACGCCTGTTGCTCCTGCTGATCCTACCAAGGATGCTACAGCACAATACACCTATACGTTCAATGGTTGGGATAATACGGTTGTAGCCGTAACAGGTGCTGCAACCTACAAAGCAACGTTCACCTCTACTCTGAACAAGTACCTCATCACCTTCCAGAACGAAGATGGCAGTACAATCGAGGCAAAAGAGTATGAGTATGGCGCAACGCCTGTAGCACCTGCCGATCCGACCAAAGAGGCAACAGCACAATATACGTATACCTTTGCAGGTTGGGATAAAGAGATCGCAACGGTAACCGGTACTGCTACATACAAAGCTACGTTTACTGCTATAGTAAACAGATATACTATCACTTTCGCTAACGAAGATGGCACAACCATCGAAGCGAAGGAGTATGAGTATGGCGCAACGCCTGTTGCCCCTGCCGATCCTACCAAGGAAGCTACGGCACAATTTACCTATACCTTCAGTGGTTGGGATAACACGATTGTAGCCGTAACCGGTGCTGCAACCTACAAGGCAACGTTCACTTCTACTTTGAACAAGTACCTCATCACCTTCCAGAACGAAGATGGCAGCGTTATCGAAGCCAAGGAGTATGAGTATGGCGCAACGCCGGTAGCTCCTGCTGATCCTACAAAGGATGCTACAGCACAATATACATATACCTTCAGTGGTTGGGATAACACGATTGTTGCCGTAACAGGTGCCGCAACATACAAGGCGACGTTTACTGCAACTCTTAACAAGTACCTCATCACGTTCCAGAACGAAGATGGCAGCGTAATCGAAGCCAAGGAGTATGAGTATGGCGCCACGCCTGTTGCTCCTGCTGATCCTACTAAGGACGCCACAGCACAATACACCTATACGTTCAACGGTTGGGACAACACGATTGTAGCCGTAACCGGTACTGCAACCTACAAGGCGACGTTCACCTCTACGCTTAACAAGTACCTCATCACGTTCCAGAACGAAGATGGCAGCGTAATAGAGGCAAAAGAGTACGAATATGGCGCAACACCTGTTGCTCCTGTTGATCCTACCAAGGATGCAACAGCACAATATACGTATACCTTCAGTGGTTGGGACAACACGATAGTAGCCGTAACCGGCGAGGCGACATACAAAGCTACGTTTGAGGCAACAGTTAATAGCTATATTATAACCTGGGTGGACGAAGATGGTGTAACCGTTCTGTATGAGGGAGAGTTTGAGTATGGCTCGATGCCGGAGTATGGTGGTGCAGATCCTGCTAAGGAAGCCACAGCAGAATATACATATTCTTTTGCCGGTTGGACTCCAGAGGTCGTTGAGGTGGTCGGTACTGCTACATACACGGCAACCTATACCGCCACACTCTTCACGGGAGTGGACAACACTATTGGTGACCAGACTGCGGTGAAAGTGGTAGAGAATGGTATAGTATATATTGTACGCGCGGGTAAGAAATACGCAATAATCGGTGTAGCAGTGGAGTGATTGCGGAAGCGCAATACTACTGCTGACAGCCAACATAGCACATATTGACCAAACTTGGGCAATCAACCAACACCAACATAGTACATATTGTCCAAACTTGGGCAATCAACCAATAACAAATACTTGTATGACAGCACTACAGCTTAATGCAGACATATATCGCAGTTTGGGCGTGATAGCTCAGGATGAGACTGCTCTCACCAAGGTATCCAAGTACCTCCGCCGTGTGGCGCAGAATATTTCTGACTACCCCGGGGCAGAGTCGGGTAATACTGCTGCTACATATGGTACATGGGAAGCGGTGCCTGCGACGTTGCGCGAGCAGATTGACGCTGCGCGTGCAGAGTCTGCAAACGGAGAAACGGTCGTTTGTCACGGCAAGGAAGGGGTGCAGCGTTATCTTGACAGCCTATGATGTACGATATTGAGTTTTCCAAACAGGCGGGTAAAGTGCTGACCATGTGGAAAAGATCCAACCCGAGGCTTTTTAAGAAAGCAACTGAGCTTCTTTTAGATATTTCGGAACATCCGCATACGGGTATAGGGCATCCCGAACCTTTAGTTGAAGGATCTGATGTGACATATTCGCGGCGTATTAGTGCAAAAGATAGAATAATCTACAATATCTATGATGATCAAGTTAGGGTGCTTGTGATTCAAGTGGGGGAGCATTACAACGACAAGTAACCAACATAGTATATATTGACCAAACTTGGGCAATAAAATCAATTTACAACAGGCAAAAAACAAACAAAATTATTAATAATTTTTTTAAACCAAAACAAAATGAAAAAGATTAATTATCTTGTGCTGATGGCAGCGATGATGCTGATAGGCACAAACGCGTGGGCTGTGACTATTACGTTGGGTAATAAGACAGTTGATCCCTCTGCAACTTACGATCACCTTGGGGATGCATTTAAGAATGCCAAAGACGGTGATGTTATTAAACTTGTAACTAATCTTGAAGATGCAAATCAATCATGGTTCGGTGAGAAATCCGCTACCGGATCTTCAAGAAGCATTACGCTTGATTTGAACGGTAAAACTTTCACATATACCGGTTCAAAAGGTGTTGCTATACCTGTTACACGTGGTAAATTGGAGATTACTTCAACCAGCGGAGTAGGAACAATGACTACGGCTGTGAAAACTGATTTGATTCGAGTTTATGGTACATATCAGAAGATAGACGCCAAGAATAGCACGCCTTTCACGCATCTGGTTGTTAATGAAAATGTACAACTCGTCTGCACCAATAATGGCGCAAACGCTGTTACTGTTGATGTTATGCGTCAAGGCGAAAAAGGCGTTTTTCAAGATGGTACATATCCCTTGGATTATGCATGTAATTTTTATGAGAAAATCAGTAGTAGTGGACATGGTGTAGCAAATGGTGTTAGATTGGATATCTATGGCACACTAATTTCCAAGAAATATGCCATCAAAGTAAATGGTTGCATCCGCTTGGGAAAAGAATTCCTTGATGAATCTGGTAATCCTAAGACGACGTCCAAGGGGGCAAATCCGTATTACGATTCCATACCGAAAACTAATCCTGTTGTATATTTCGAGCCGAAACGTAGTGGTGGTTCATATACAATCACCGATAAAGATGGCGATTATTCTCCGTATGTATTTATCTCAAGTTCTGCAAGACTTGTTACAAACAATTATGAAAGCACCTCGTCTATAGCAGCTTATTCATCAGGTTATGGACGTTGGCAGATTGAGGGTTATTGCGAAGGTAGTACAGGTGTATATGTAAAATCCGGTGAGGTTATCCTAAATAATGCAACAGTAACTTCTAACTATCAGGGAGATTATGTGCCTGCAGGACGTGAGGGTACAGACCGAGCATCTGGTGTAGATGCAGCCGGAAGTGGTGTCGTAATGGAATCCAGTTCTCACTATTCGGGTGCTATTGATGTAACCGTTCAGGGTGATACTAAAGTTGAAGGAACGACCGGTTATGCTATTGATGAAGCAATTACTGCTCCTGACGAACAAACTAAAGTGGATGCACTTACTATTACCGGTGGAACATTTGGAAGTGGTGAAGAAGGTCAAGGTGCTATTAAAGTAACGGAGACAACGGCAGCTGCCGCTGAAGATGAGGAACAACCGACGACTATTACTATAACAGGCGGTGCCGTACAAGGTGCTGACGATGATGCAATGATTGGATCAAGCACTCTTTCTGAATATTTGAGCGATCAAGAGTCTACTACTCACGTTACAATAATTGAGAATGAAGACCATTCGACAACAGTGGTTGTTACGCAAGGAACTAATCCTACTGATTATACAACGGTTAAAGGCCATGCTGATGATGCTGTAGTCAATTGGAAGAAATCAGGATCTGGTTCTTCTCCTCAGACAGAAACGTTAGACGCTGATGTGACACTTAAAGAGTTGGTAATAAATCAAACAGGATATAATCAAACTTTGACAGTTTCAAATGGTGTGACTCTCTCCGTAGGTCGAGTTATTCTTGGCGCAAAGGCTCAAATCATTGTTGAGGCTGGTGGTAGCTTTATCGTAACAGGAGAGCAAGGTATTACTGCCAAATCTTCCGACAATATTATCCTCAAGACTTCTAGCACATCTCAGGCATTGTTCCTTGTAAACCCTGCAGTTAATGCCAATAAGCATCCGAAAGCAAAGGTTGAATTGTATTCGCAAGGTTATCATGATAGCGAGTTAGGTAAAGATATATATCAACGTTTTGGTGTTCCTTCATACGACACTACATTAACGCTCATTGATATAGAAAGAGGAGCTCCTTCTGCATACCAGAAACTTACCACTGACGGATGGGTAGAAGTAATGTTTGACGACTGGGATGATGAGTATCTGGTTCCATTCACAACTTATGCTGTAACGTGCAATGCTTCAGCACCTGGTACCATTTATAAGTTCTCGTGTAATCTTGTTGGAAATACCGATGCCGTATTGCGTGTGAACTCAAAATGGAACTACTATGCTAATAGTTATACAGCTCCTATTAGTATTGCAGAAATGGTTAATGAACTTGATGCAAATTATAAGAATGTATCAGGTACTGTCTATTTGCATGATGCTACAACTAATTTATGGCATGAGGTTAACAATTCAACTATATATACTCACCCTGAGTATGGTACACAAATCAAGCCGATGTATGCATTCATTCTCCAGAGTCGTAGCGCCGGAGCAAATCCTGTTGTAGATTATAAAGACCAAGTATATGATCCGGCTCTTGCTGCTCTTGCTCCTGCTCCTGCGCGTGCAAGCGTAGCTCCATTTGCAACGGCAGTTGTTGAGATAGTTGCTGCTGATGGCACGAAGGATGAGGTGAGCTTGCTTGAGGGAGAGCAATTCTCGGCTGAGTTTGATAACACCTACGATGCAACCAAACTGATGAATGGCAATCAAACTTACCTCTATGCTAATGGCATGGATGAGAAGTTAGGCATCATCGCTACGGATAATCTTGAGGGCACTACCTTAAGCATTGCTGCTAAGGAGCAAACCTCGTTCATCATGACTATCCGTAACGCTAACGGTATGAATTATGCTATTCGTGATATGCTTACCGGTACAGAGGTCGAATTGACAGAAGGTGCTACGTATATGTTCACCGTACCTGCTAACACCAACGTTGACGGTCGCTTCCAAGTTGTAGGTGTACACAAAGTGCCAACCGCTATCGACAATGTTGAGGAAGTTGCTGCTACCAAGGGTATCTACAACATGGCAGGTCAGTATATGGGTAATGACTACCACAGCCTCTCTGCCGGCGTTTACGTAGTAGATGGCAAGAAAGTTGTTAAGTAATCCGATTCACTAAGGTAAAAAGATTAGGTATGAAAGCTATAAAGAAATATGCATACTTATCTCCAGAGACAGAAATCCTGTCTCTGGAGACAAAATGCATCCTTTGGGAAAACTCTGTTAGGCATGATGAGGACCCGGGAAACAATCAAGGTGGTTATCATGCTCCGTGGAGATATTAAAGGCATTAACAACGAAAATAATACTGATATGAAAAAGATTGCATTTTTAGTAAGTTTGACGTTTGTCGCACTGAGTGTGGCAGCGCAGTCTGTTACAAGCACATCGCGCATAGTTCTTTCGCACTCCGGTCAGTCGGATAAGGAAGTGAACATGCTGTTGTCGTCGTCATTCTCTGACGCGTTCGACAATACGTGGGATGCAGTAGCAGCTAACACCGGTGGTATCTACGTTTATTATGAGAATGAGCGTTATTCCACATGGGCAAGTAATAAGTATTCCGAGAACTTGGCTATCGGTTTCGGCACGTACGATGATGCAGGTAACCTGAACTATACCTTGAAGTTCCAGAACTTCAAAGGTGCAGAGTACACGCTCTACGACCGCAAGACCGGTACAACCATCAATGTGAACGCTTCGACTCCTGATTATGACTTCACGGTTGATGCTGAGGACAACAATAATCCTCTTATCACCAATCGTTTCTTAATCAATTACGTAGTGCCTCATTTTGAGATTTGCTTCCGTGACAACCAGTTGCAGATCACCGCTAACCCCTATGCTGAGAACGTAGTGGTTAAGGATGCGAATGACACGAAGGTAGTTGAC
>OCTW011589417.1_pt1 | contig 10319 bp, 8 predicted proteins | sample 1539671 | NCBI WGS metagenome assembly OCTW01 (sample SAMN02144230, study PRJEB22623) | gut metagenome | biome: sheep rumen | host: Ovis aries | place: New Zealand
TACAACTATATCTATGCAACTATCTCTTCAACAAATATCTTCCGAATTGCAGAGTATCAGTAATCAGATAGAGTATTCTATTGATCTTGCAAGAAGAACGGAATTAAGCAATAAATTTATCAATGCAAGAGAATACGTAAAAAAAGCCTTCAAAGTTACGATAAAGAACAGGATTATAAAACACGTTAAAACTAAAAAACGCCGTAAATACGGGCTATTTCCTATATCACGGCAGGTTAGAAAATCTGAAAAATATAATTCATTCCTCATAAGGCTACCGATCCGACACTCGTTATCGAACTGAAATGGAACAAAACCGATACAGCAGCCATTGCACAGATAAAAGACCGTGAGTATCCTACAATCCTAAAGAATCGTAAAGGCAAGATCGTGCTTGTCGGCATCAACTATGATGAAAAGGCTAAAGTTCATACTTGTAAGATAGAAACGGTCACAAAGTAATTATTTATTGAAACGGGCTATCCTATTGTATTGTTTTGTAATGAAACAAGGGGGTATTATTATAAATAATACAGCTTGTGGATCTCTTGCCAAACATAACAAAAATTGGTATACTATTATATAATATTAAACTTAATGTTGGAGCACACCCTAATAGTTTGTGGTCATTATTTGGTCTTAAAACACCCGCATTTCGCATCCTAACCAAACGTTTCGCAACTTCGCTCAAACGTCGCAAAACAGGCGTTTATAAAAAGATAGCCAAAATCACATTCGTTCATCTTCGGACAACTTCACATAACTTTGTTGACCAAAAGTTGTCCAAGAAAGACTAAGACAGCGGAATATATTGTAAATAATTTCAGTAAGAAGCCCTTAGAGATGCTTGAAGGCAAATTTCAGGGCTTCTGCCATAACTGCATTTACAGATTCCCTACGCCTGTTGATTAACAAATTCTAATACAGTATTATTTGATTATTTTGATATTTAGCAAAACAGTATCATGTTGATAATCCTGTCTATAGAATACTCGAATTGTGAATATCGGAACTCAGGATGAGTGCTGTGTAAAGATCAGACCGTAAATAATAGGAAGAGGCTGTTGCAGATATGCAGCAGCCTCTGTTATTCGATAAAATCAGTTTGTTGATGATAACCTACGGTCCCGGTCGTAGCTCTCTGCTATTCTCTTATAAGCTCCTTGGGGATCTCGCTGTGGTCGAACAGCACCTTTGAATGGTTGTCGAGCACAAGCTCTTTATTTATAAGCTCCCCCGTTTCACGGGAGAAAGTGTTCTTATAGATCTTTGAGATGCGGTAGTATTCATCGCCCTCGGGAGAAAAATGATGATCCTCCTCTGAGATAGAGTATGTATACGGGAACTGTTTCTCGCTCCTCAGCTCACCGTGAAGCTGATTATCTGCACACCAGAACACAAGCTGGATATCCATATCCGTATTATTATAGAATCTGTAATCATTGTAGTAATAGCTTACGGAAGTTCCTGCACTAAACGGCACCCTCTCTCCGTGATCGGGAGCAAGTGCATCGGAGTGATTGTGAAATTCGGTTACTTTGAGAGGGCTCAGCAGCACCAGATTATGCAGCACATTTGCAAGATTACACAGTCCGCCGCCGACACCCGGATAGAGCTTTCCTCTTCTGAGCACACGTCCTGCCTTATATCCCCTTCTCTTTGTTGTTCTGCCGATGGTCTGCCAGAAAGAAAAAGTCTCGCCCGGGTGAATTACAAGCCCATTGAGTTTTTTGCAGGCAAGGTCAATATTTACAGCCTTGTTTTCCTGCAAAACAGGATCAATGCCTTTGCCCGTCTTTATAAGCTCCGAATCCTTTTTGGATACCACGTTTCTGAGCTTTTTGCGGCTCTTGTTCCTGGCTATCTTTTCATCAGAAAACAATTCTCTGATATGCTTTAGCAACGATTCCTTCTCTTCCGAGATAGCATAAGTTGTAGGACTTATCTCGCAAAAAAGAATAATCCTCTTACCGATTCTCATTTTCTTTTCCCTCTTTTGATTATATTACCAAGACGATGCGTGTACTTTGGCCTTAGCCTGTAAACAAGCATTACAGCCATTTCGATATATCTTTTAAAGCCCAGCCATATTTCCCCGGGAGCCTTGACATAATGAACAAGTATCGTAGGTATCCCGACACAGTTGGCGCCTACGATATCAATAAACATCTGATCTCCAAGGGAAACGGTCTGCTCCTTCGGAAGCCCCAGCTTTTCAAGTGCTTTGAGATAAGCCTCCGGTGACGGCTTGTCAGCATCACAGATATAATCCGTATCAATATTCTTTATAAAAAGCTGCACTCTGTTCTCATCATTATTAGTGAGCAGGATAGTTTTAAACCCGATCTTTTTAAGATACAAAAACAGCTTATCAACCCTTTCTGTAGAAGGCTCGCCGTGGTGAACAAGGGTATTGTCAATATCAAATATAAGACCCCGAAAGCCCTGCGCATACAGCTTTTTATAATCTATCGCAAAAACATTTCTTGCATACTCGTATGGATAATACTTTTCCAGCATAGCTTAATCCTTTTTCATATACTCACACACTTTATTTATAGCGGTGCACATATCGTCATCATAATCCTTTTCAAAGAAAGCGCTGCCTATGGTAAAGGCCCAGGGCGATGTCTTTTTGATCTCGTCAAGCCTTTCGTAGCTGTTGACACTGCCGGCAATGCAGACAGGTGCATCAAGGGCTTCAACAAGGCGGCTGTTAAGCAGCTTTGCATCGGCGACATATCTGTAGCCCAGCAGGTCTATACCGTAAGCGCCCTTTGCAATATAGCCCTTGGCTTCTTCGATAATGTCATCTATCTCGCCGTCAAGCACCGAGGGTCTGTCATAGACGTTGCCCACAAACGGCATATATTTAAGACCGTGCTTTTTGCAAAGTTCATTTACCTCATCAGAAAAAACAGTGCCCATAAGGATATCACACCCGCACTTTACTGCAAGCTCCGCACCCTTGATACATTCCTCATCAGTATATGCCACTACCTCTAAAGCTGTTGTTTTTCCGCACTCTTTCATTCTTGAATAGAGCTTTTTCATTTCATCTGCGGCAAGGGGTTCTTCCTTCATACCAAAGTATTTCGCTTGTGAATCCTTGCATTTTTCAAATACCTCTACTGCGTTTTCTACTGTCATATCGTTATAAGTAAGCATTACTATCAACTGCGGCATTTCCTTCATTTGTTTCCTCCATAATTATAATCTGCATAATATCAATTATATTATATCATAATTCGACAAATACGTCAACCATCATAAAACTTAACTATTCACACATCATAAAACTTAACTATTCACACATATATTGCAAATCATGTTGAAATGTGCTATAATAAATAAAGTGTTCTTTGTAATTCACAAAAAGCAATATCCTTTTACTTATTTATATAATCGATGATTCAAGGAGAGATCAACACACAACATGAATAAATACAGGCTTCTTGCTATAAATACCGTCGTATTTACCTTAGGCAGCTTCGGGTCAAAGATCATCTCACTTCTGCTCAACAATCTGTACACAAAGCATATCAGTCCGAACGATATGTTTAAAAAATCAATGCTTGAGACCCTTGCCCTGTTTCTGATCCCGGTCTTTACCTTTGCGATAACCGAGTCGGTGATCCGTTTCGGCCTTGACAAACATTACAAGAAAAAAGATGTTTTTTCAACAGCGGCTATATTAAACTTCGTGGGTCTTCTGCCAATGCTGCTTATAGTTCCTTTTATCCCGATGCTGCCGTTTTTCAAGAGCGTGAGCGGATATATGATGCTGTTGATGATCTATATCTCCGCTTCATCGATAAGGGCTCTGTGTTCGCAGTTTGTACGGGCGAAAAAAATGGTCAAGCTGTTCGCCTTTGACGGAATATACACAACGCTTATGCTTCTTATCTTCAATCTTTTGTTCATAAGCTATTGTGATATGGGCGTGACCGGATTTATGCTCTCTACTATTCTTTCCGATCTGTGTTCGTCTTTATTTCTGTTTATTGCAGCAAATCTTAAAAGATATTTTTCGGTCAAAGCCTGGTCCCGCAAGCTGGCATATTCTATGCTTAAATTCTCGATACCAATGGTACCCACTATCGTTATGTGGACATTTACCGGGTTTTCAGATCAGATCTTTATCGGAAACATGAAAAGCGACAGTGTCTTTATCGGTGAAGCCGCTGCGGGCATATATGCAGCCGCGTCCAAGGTGCCAAGTCTGATCTCGATGCTTTCAACTATCTTCATGAAGGCGTGGAATATGTCCGCAATAAGTGAAAATGAAGCCAATGACAGAAATATCTTTTATGAAAAAGTATACTCGGCTTATGAATCATTTCTATTTATCGGAGCAGCAGGCCTTATCCTTATGATAAAGCCCATCTCAGCAGTTCTTATCAATTACACGGTCTACCCCGAATACAGCCGGGCTTTCCTGTACTCACCCTTATTGATAGTTGCATCTGTATATGTCTGCCTTGACCTTTTCCTTGCCAGCATATACACAGCCACCAAGCATACCAAAAATGCTTTTCTGACTATTGCATTTGTAAGCGTATCAAATATAATTCTGAACCTGCTGCTTATTCCGATAATAGGAATGCACGGAGCAGCAGTGGCTACATTTATCAGCTATCTGCTTTGCTTCTGGGCAAGGATAATAGATGCAAGGCGATTCGTTCCGTTCAGATTCCATGCTTCAAAGAACACCACAAACACCCTGCTTCTTTTAAGTATGTGCGCTCTGACAATATATCATCCGAGATATTACATAGTATCACAACTGCTGATAACAGTGATCGTTGCAGCCCTTAACTTTAAGCCGCTGAAACAGATGATGAAACGCTTGCTGAGATAAGGCAGATAACAAAGAGCCTTTATTCCGATACAAGCTTGCAGCTTCTGAAATCGGCTATCCTGTCATTATATGCTTTGATCGACAGCTCTCTGAAAGCACATTCGGGATCGCTGACACCCAGAAGCCCCATGATGTATTCGGTGAAGTATGGGTTCATTACAAGCAGCGGGCCCACAAGGCTCGTCAAAAAGCAGTTGCCGACGTGTATGCCCTCAAGCATCGACTCTTTGTTTATCCCCGAGCCCCGTTCTACCTTGGCGAAGTAATTCCTGCTGTTGTCACCATAGACCTGTGTGAACTGTGTTTTGAAGCCCAATAGCTCATGCTCACCGAACTTGCCCAGCACAAGTGTGTTGTACCTCTCAAACAGCCTCTGCTCAGCGTAAAAGTCGAACAATCCCAGACACTCGAGATGTTCTTTGTTATCTTTTTCTATGTATTTATATAGCACTTCCGGTGCGTTGCCTGTGAACAGCACCACTGTGCCGCTGTCGATCAATGCCTTCAGCCTGTCACCATAGGGCTTGAGGCATTTTATTATTATTTCCTGGCTTCTTTCGGAACAGGCACCCATATATATCATATCGGGGCTGCCTGAAACAAAGGCAGGTACATCATTCAGCGAGGTGCTGATGAACTGTGCATCGGGAAGGCATTTTTCCAGATACCTGATGTTGCCAAGATCACCGAAAAGGTTGCACTGTTCAGGATATAGCACTTCGATCTGCATTGTTCATCATTTCCTTTATTTTTGCTTTTACAGTGTCCTTATAGCTATCCATATACATATTAAACAGAATGTAGATGTTTTTGGTATTGCTAAGCTCCAGCAGCTGTGCTGCATCACTTTCAAGCTCGGTGGTTTTTATCTTGTCCTCCGGTACACCTGCTATAAGCAGGCTCAGATGCAGGTCATGGGCACGTTTGCCTGCAATTATTATCTGCTTGATATTATCCCCGGCAAGCACATCAAAATCGACCTCATAGTACCACGCAGTATTTTCGGAGGATTCCTTTTTGTCAAAAAAGCCGTCCCACAAAAGCACGACCGATGTGTCGGGGCTATCCTTTACCACGCTGATCGAGCGGGAGCAGGCTATGGGGTTGTATCCTTTTGCCATTATGCACCTGAGAGTGCGCCCGTTGATCTCATCTATCTCATATCTTGACCTGACTACCTCTATCTTTTTGAATGAAGCTCTCAGCTTATCCTCACTCAGTCCGAATGTTCGCAGCGCTGTGATAGCAGCCAAAGCGTTATAAAGACTTATAATGCTTTCACAGGGGACATCATAGTTTTCTCGGACTCCCTTATTCATCAGCGTTATGCTGCTGTGCCCGTTGCCTGTCCGAACTGCCGATATCACCTCAACATCAGCCTTTGGCGAACAGAAGCTGCACTTTGAACAACGGGCTTTGCCTATATGGTTATAGTGGAGGTAATCATATTCGAGCGGTGAGCCGCACAGGGGACAAACAGTTATATCACGCACTATGTTGAACGACGGCTGCTCGCCCTCCAGTGGCTGCATTGCGAAATATGTCCGCTTGTTATCCTTTTTGAGTGATGAACTTATAAGATCGTCTGCGTTGAGAATAAGATGCGTCCTGTCAGGGAGACTGCCCTCAAGAATATCAAAAATGTACTCAACGTGTGCATTTCTCCTATAGGAGTCACGGGTCAGGTTTGTGACCACAAGTAGATCAGGCTCAATATATGGGTAGATCTTTGCAGCGCTGCGCTCATCTATTTCCAAAATGCAGTATTTCTTTTTTGCTTTGCCGGAAAGTGTGCTGTCCTTCAGAAGAGCCGCACTGATACCGGTATCGACATTTCCGCCGAAGCTGTTATTCGTACAATCATAGCCGTTATCGGCAAGTATATCGTGAAGCATATTGCTTACGGTAGTTTTGCCGTTAGTGCCTGTTATAGCAATTATCTTTTCGGGCTTGTCTATATATTTAAGAAACTGAGGGCAGATCGCAAGCACAACTGACCCCGGAAAATTGGTCGCACGTTTTTTTAGAAGCCTGAGAACTGCAATACTCATCTTTCCGCATATTATCGAAAAGTAAAAACGTATGGGTTTCATTAGTTAAGATTTTCTCCATAAAATTATTTTAAGTCCAATTTTAACTATACTACAATATTATGTATATTTCGACACTAATATATGAATAGATGTATAATTAAATCAAAGGAGTTGAAAATTAATACTCTGTTATATGAATGTTCACTATGCATCTGTTGAGGCAGACATTTTATTGCTCGTTTACCGCAACTATCTCCTCCTCGTCATAAAACAAATCAGTCGGACTCAAAACCCGGCTGCCGGATCATAAAGTATAATTTGTTTTTGACAGCGTAATGTTTTATGATTGAATTAGGATAAAATACGGTTGTGAAGTGTATTGAAATCCTTGGTCACTGTGGAGCTGCAACTCCTCAGTGACCTTTTTCTTTCCCTTGGCTGCTTTTATCGTGTTCAGAGCAAGGTTTATGTTCTGAACGGTCGATGTCTTATATTGGGGTGTCATTCTGTTGTAAATCTAAATATTTTGTGAACGATGCTGATTTTGCTTTAACTTTTTGCCCGAAATCCTATGTATAAGTGAGAGGTTATTATTATCAATGAAAAAAATTACTTGATGAAACCACCAGTCCCTAAATATCAAGTACAACTGTGCAAGTCACACATTTTCCATAGGGCTGATTTGTTGAATTCGGAGAAAATGTTTTTGGAAGGCTAAATATCACTTAAAAAAATACCGCATTATGTAGTGTCTTATGGAGGGAGTTTTACTAAATCATTATGCAGACCAAGTACATTTAAGCAAAGCGACTATGCCGCAGCATCTATATGCAAACCATACATTTTCCATAGGGCTGATTTAGTGAATACAGAGATAATTATTACAACTTTCCCGAAACCGTTTATATAATCGGCTAAAACTGTCCTTTACTTATGGAGGGCTAATCCGAAATTCAATAATCATCAAACCATTCGCCACACATAAATACCGCTGACCGCACAATCCACTGTCCCGCCAACAGCCGATAAAAAAGCGTCAGTCATATCATCAGCCGTTCAGACACAAAGGAGGTATTCAGGCGATCATATCACTACAATAGTATCATCATTTTGGGGCTGATCGACAAGATCTGAAATCTCTGCTAATAAAGATAGTAGATGCAGCTTGACCTTGTCGCCAAGTTGTGATGTAACCACTACCACACGCTATTTGAACCAAGCAACTAATATCCAACCAACTGAAAACAGAAAGGACAATGCTAATGACATTATTGAAAAAGAAAGAACTCATAACACAGATAGCCCAGCTTCTTGAACAGCTTATCGAAGCTGAAGCCACTGAGCCTGCACCGCAGCAAGATCAGATTGAAAACCAACCTTTGGAGATGCTCACGATCAAGGAGTGTGCTGCACTTGTAAACGTCTTATCCGAGCACACAGTCCGTCAGCTTGTCGCGAAGGACAAGGTCGCATATGTCCGTGCAGGCAGCGGTGTGAGGGGTAAGATATTGGCGAGCAAAGCGTCGCTGTTAAAGTATCTTGGAGTAGTAGATCAAACGTAAAAAATCGACCCTGCCGAGGACGGCAGGGCAGAACGTGTAAATGCGTTTATTTGAATTTCCATTTTTCATAATTACGCAAGTACAGAAAGTCCCGGCAAAATACCGGCACTTTCCCGCAGTGATCAACGTGGTTGACCTCTGCGGTGTTTAGAGGCTTTGCAGCCCTAAACGCAGGCTCGGCAAAAGCGAGCCGAAAAACGAAACACAAAAAGAGAGGACTGATAAACATAGCGAGAAGGAACAAAACGCTCCGCCGCAAGGAGATAGTATATTCTGCCGAGGAATGGGAGCAGATCGAAAAGCAAGCTGCTGAGTGTCACTTGAAAACCTCGACTTTTATTAGGGCGATGTCACTTAATGGTGAGGTGAAAGTCGTTGACCTAGCGGCATCAACAGCATTAAATTATAGCTATCATCGAAAGCGTTTAGCTCCGTTTATCGGACATATCAAGCTTAAGGATCTCACACCGATAGTCTTGAACAAAGCATACACGGATATGATTAATGCAGGAATCTCAAAAAAATATGTTCGTGAACTGCATACGTTTGTGCATACGGTTTTGGGTATGGCATTTAAGGAAGGGCTTATCCCTCGCAACTATGCAAGTGCTGCTACTCCACCCAAAAAGATACGACCCGAAGTTGAAGCGCTTTCTGAAGAACAGCTTTCAGCTTTTTTCAAAGCATTATATGCTGATGAAAAGAATTATTTCTATCAGGTGTTTTTCAGCTTATTACTTGCATCGGGCTGCCGTATCGGAGAGCTATGCGCATTATCGTGGGATAATGTTGATTTTGAAAATAACCGAATACACATCTGTAAGCATTTTGTGCTTGATAAAAGTGGAAGACACGTTGAAGACGGATGTAAAACTACAGCAGGAGAGCGTTGGCTGTATATGGATAACAGCATTATGAAAATGCTGACAGCCTATAGAATGTTCTGGATAAAGCAAGCTATGGAGCATGGGAGTAAGTGGAATGTTTTTACAAGGGCGGTATTTGTATCTCCAAATAAGCAGGGGGATTATTTGAGCCCCAATACTGTCAGGGAATGGCTGAGGAGATTTCTTGAAAAGAATAAAATAAAAAGAATACATCCTCACCAATTCAGGCATACGGCTATCAGCCTGCAACTTCAGGCAGGAATAAGCGTACCGGATGCAGCCAAACGTGCAGGACACGTCCGACCTGATGTCACACTCTCAATATACGCCCACACGCTCAAAAACAATGATGTACATTGCTGTGAAGCTGTTACCAGGGTGTTGCCGGATATGCCAAAGCACAAGACAGGATAAGATAACAAAAAGCCCACTTTGTTGCAGCTTTTGATTATTTTGAGTATCTTAAAAGTTGACCATTTGTTGACCAATCGGTTCTTTTGCAAGTAATGAATGCTCGGAAATAGCGTGCTTTCGTGGGATGATGGGAACGGGTGGCCTTTGTCTGTTCTTTATTGCTTATAAACAATGCTAGAAGAGGCGAACGATATTAAACGATATGAAAAGCAAAACCGCATAAAACCGCGCTATATAAACGATATGAAATAATACGAAAAACTACTAGATCGCAAAAATAGCTTTGGGGTGGTAGAGGCCGTGGGTTCAAGTCCCGTCACTCCGATCAGCAGAAAAGCCGTAAACACGCAGTTTACGGGCTTTTTTCTTTGCCTGTAAACTGCGCCTGTCCATTACCTGTCCATTACTGTCCCGAGGACTCCTTTTGCCCGTAGCTTGTCCTAATAAGATGTATCTTCCTCTCTCTTCCGTCTGAACCGCCCCACATTGTGCGTACAGCACAAAAAAGTCCCTATGGCAAATTAATTAAGCAACGAACTGGCTTCGCAATTCAAGCGGAGTC
>OCTW013376051.1_pt1 | contig 10319 bp, 7 predicted proteins | sample 1539671 | NCBI WGS metagenome assembly OCTW01 (sample SAMN02144230, study PRJEB22623) | gut metagenome | biome: sheep rumen | host: Ovis aries | place: New Zealand
GCACTGAAGGTTATGATGGAGACTCCGGTACAGTCACTGGATCCACAGCAGGCCACCGATGGAACTTCCTTCGAAGTCATCGCGGATTATACGGATGGTCTCATGCAGATGGATAAGGACGGCAAAGCCGTAAACGCCCTTGCCGAGAGTTATGAGGTTTCTGATGATGGTCTTACTTGGACTTTCAAGATCAGAAAGGATGCAAACTGGTCAAATGGCACACCGGTTACCGCCAAGGACTTTGTATTTGGCTGGCAGAGAGCCGTTGATCCAAATGTTGCATCAGAATATTCCTATATGCTCAGCGATATCGGCCAAATCAAGAATGCAGCCGAAATTATCGCCGGTAAAAAGGACAAATCTGAACTGGGTGTAACTGCCGTAGATGATAAGACACTTAAGGTAGAGCTCAACTCTCCGGTATCTTATTTTACATCCCTCATGTATTTCCCTACATTCTATCCGGTCAATGAAGAGTTTTTCAATTCTTGCGCGGATACATTCGGCACATCTCCGGAAACCACTCTTTCCAATGGTGCTTTCATTCTTGATTCTTATGAGCCGGCCGCAACCGAGTTCCATCTGAGCAAGAACGAAAACTACTATGATGCCTCAAAGATTCAGCTTGCCGGTCTTGATTACCAGGTTATCCAGGATTCTCAGACCGCTTTAATGTCTTACCAGAACGGAGAGCTCGATATGACTCTCGTAAATGGCGATCAGGTCGATCAAGTCAAGGATGATCCTGCATTCAAGGCCATCGGTGCCGGCTATCTCTGGTACGTATCCCCTAACATCAAAGAAGTACCTGAACTTGCCAACGACAACATTCGTAAGGCTCTTACCTTCGCTATTGATCGTGAAGCAATCACATCAAATATTCTGAAGGATGGTTCAAAGCCAACCTATACCGCTGTGCCTATGGATTTCGCCGCAGGTCCTGATGGCTCCGATTTCTCAGCAGATCAGACCAAGTTCCAGGATGTATGTGCTTCCGATACCGCTAAGGCTGCAGAGTATTGGAAGAAAGGTCTGGAGGAATTAGGTAAGGACAGCATCCATCTCGAAATGGTTGTTGATGCCGATGATGCTCCTCAGAAGGTTGCTACCGTTCTTCAGGAACAGTGGCAGAGCACATTACCAGGTCTTACCATCAGCCTTAAGGTTGAGCCTAAGAAGCAGAGAGTAAAGGACTTACAGGATGGCAACTATCAGCTCGGCCTTACAAGATGGGGTCCGGACTATGCTGATCCTATGACATACCTTGGCATGTGGGTTACCGACAACTCTAACAACTACGGCTTCTGGTCTAATGCAGACTATGATGCCATCATTAAAGAGTGCACAACCGGTGATCTTGCAACCGATGCAAAGGGGCGTTGGGCAAAGCTCTATGATGCAGAGAAGATTGTTATGGATAACTCTGTGATCTTCCCACTGTATACTCAGTGCAATGCTGAAATGGTTTCCACAAAGGTTAGCGGTGTTGAATTCCATCCGGTCGCACTCAACCGTGTATATAAGAATGCTGTAAAATCAGAATAAAATCTTCCCGATTTAAATTTCCGCAAGGCAATTGCATTTACAGTCTACATACAGGTCGCAGTAATGCGGCCTGTAAATTTTAAGTTATACCTTTCCCGCACGAAAGCGCTGTAAGTTCCTTACATACGCTGTTTACGGAGGACGTTATGAAAAAGTACATCACGAAAAGAGTGCTCACCTCATTATTCACTTTGCTGGTCATTCTTCTAGTCTTATTTATCCTTATGCAGTTAATGCCCGGATCACCGTTCAATGATGAAAAGCTGAATGACAGTCAAAGAGCCGCTCTTTATGCAAAATACGGATTGGATCAACCCATCTTTATCCAGTTCCTGAATTACGTTAAAAATATGCTGACCGGTGATTTTGGTGTCAGTTACAATATTTCAAAGAATACACCGATTTCTCAGCTGATTCAGACCCGTTTGCCGATTTCTATCAATATCGGTGGTGCTGCCGTTGCCTTCGGAGCAATCTTAGGGTTAATCCTCGGATTGATCGCCGCTCTGAAACACGACACCTGGGTTGATACGCTCTGTACCGTAATTTCTGTCATCGGTGTTTCTGTACCTTCCTATGTATTCGCTCTATTATTGAGCTACCAGTTTGGATTTAAATTCAAATGGTTCCCAATGTTGTTTGATGCCCGTTTGGCACTCAAATCCAGCGTTCTTCCTAGTGTTTCTCTTTCCATGTTTACGCTGGCTTCTATTGCCCGTTTTACCCGGTCCGAAATGCTGGAAGTCTTAGGCAGTGATTATATGCTTTTAGCCGAATCAAAAGGTATCTCCGGATTTTCTCTTATTTTCCGTCACGCCCTGAGAAATGCTCTGATCCCGATTGTCACCGTACTTGCGCCGCTAATCGTCGATCTTATGACCGGTTCTCTCGTAGTAGAAAAAATATTTGCAATTCCGGGCGTCGGCTCTTTATTGGTCAATGCCATTCAATCCAATGACTATAACGTCGTTATTTCTCTGGCTTTTATTTATTCCGCAATGTATATCGCCATCATGCTTGCAGTTGATATTCTTTACGGAATTATCGATCCAAGAATTCGATTAGCAAAGGACGGTAAATGATTATGCTTAAAAAGAATGAACCGGCAGCAGCCACAACCACGAGCGTTGCCGCCTACATACCGGCTGATGCTGATTTTCAGCTCAAAAATGATCAGAATGGCATCTCCATCGATTCCAATTTTGCATCACAATCCTTCTGGAAAGACGTTTCCATCCGCTTCTTCCGAAAGAGAAGTGCTGTCATTGGTCTGATCTTTGTTCTTCTGATCACTCTGATGGCCGTTATCGGTCCCCACCTTAACCAATACAATTATTCGGCACAGAACCTTGCGGAAAAGAATCTCGCTCCGCGTATTCAGGGAATTGAGTATTTGGGCATCTTTGACGGTTCTGAAACCATGATTACCACAACCGGTACAAAAAAAGTCAACAACTATGCCAACGAAAAACTGATCCACACCTTTTACTGGTTTGGATCCGATAAATATGGCCGCGACATATGGACCAGAACATGGTCCGGAACCCGGGTATCTCTGATCATCGCCGTTGCCGCAACGATCATCGATATGGTAATCGGTATGTCCTATGGTCTGATCTCCGGATATTTTGGCGGAAAAACCGATATGGCCATGCAGCGTATCCTGGAAATCATGAACGGAATACCACGACTTGTTATCGTTACACTGTTACTTTTAGTCCTGCACCCGGGCATGATTACCATTATCTTTGCCCTCATGCTCACAGAATGGGTCGGTATGAGCCGAATCGCCCGTGCCGAAATGTTAAAACTCAAAGAGCAGGAGTTTGTACTGGCTTCCAAAACTCTAGGTGCCGGTTCTTTCCACATTATCTTCCGCGAGATCCTTCCCAACATCATCGGGCCGATCATTACCCAGGTAATGTTCTCCATTCCAACCGCAATCTTTACAGAGGCTTTCCTTTCCTTTGTCGGACTGGGAATTCCTGTACCACAGTGTTCTTTGGGATCATTGATCTCAGAAGGCTACAACAGTTTTACAACGCACGCGTATCAAATTGTACCGCCAATTATCGTCATGGCGCTCTTAATGCTTTCCTTTAATCTGATTGCCGACGGTTTGCGCGAAGCTCTGGATCCAAAATTGAAGGAGATGTAAGCTATGGCAGAAAAGAAAGAAAAAATTTTGGAAATCCGCGATCTTGATATCAGTTTCAAGACCACTGCGGGTCTTGTTCATGCCATCCGAAGCGTGGACATTGACCTATGGAAAGGCGAAACCGTAGCCATCGTAGGTGAATCCGGTTCCGGTAAATCCGTAACCATGAAAGCCGCTATGGGCATTCTCGCCAAAAACGCCATTGTCAATCAGGGCAGTATCCGTTTTTCTTATCGTCACGAAAACGGAGAGAACGAAACAGTAGAAATTTTAAGCAAGGACAAAAACTGGATTCGACGTCATATTAACGGAAAACGGATTTCCATGGTCTTTCAGGACCCTATGACTTCTTTGGATCCAACCATGACCATCGGCAAGCAGATTATGGAAGGCATGTTGTGGCATTTCAAAATGTCTAAACAGGAGGCCTATGCCCGTGCTGTCAAACTCCTGCAGGAAGTTGGCATTACCGATGCCGAAGCTCGAATGAAAAACTACCCGCATCAGCTCTCCGGCGGTATGCGTCAGCGTGTTGTTATCGCAATCGCATTATCCTGCAATCCGGATCTGCTGATCTGTGATGAACCCACAACCGCTTTGGATGTGACCATTCAGGCGAAAATCCTTGAACTTATTAAAAAGATCCAGTTGGAGCGAGGAATTTCCGTAATCTATATCACCCATGACCTTGGCGTCGTGGCAAAGGTAGCTGATTATGTCAATGTTATGTACGCCGGAAAAATCGTCGAAAAGGGTACGATCAACGAGATCTTTTACGATCCAAGACATCCGTATACTTGGGGACTTTTAAGTGCCATGCCGGATCTGGATACCAACGACGATCGACTCTATGCCATTCCGGGATCCCCGCCAAATCTGCTTCACGAAAAAGAAGGCGATGCATTCGCTCCTCGAAACAAATATGCCTTACTGGTTGATGACAAGGCACAGCCACCGATGTTCCGTATTTCCGATTCTCATTATGCAGCCACCTGGTTACTGGATCCTCGTGCACCAAAAGTGGAAATGCCGGCTGAGTTAAAGTCCAGAATCGAACGTATGAAGAAAGGAGCTGAGATCGATGGCAGTCAATTATAATCAGGAGCCTCTGCTTAAAGTCGAAGGCCTTAAGCAATATTTTAAAGTATCCAAGTCTTTTACCGTAAAAGCCGTTGATAATGTCAGCTTTGAGATCTATCCGGGCGAAACATATGGTCTGGTAGGTGAATCCGGTTCCGGTAAGTCCACCATTGGCCGTTCTGTAATTCGTCTTTATGACCCGACTGCCGGAACTATCCGGTTCAACGGTGCGGAAATCAGCGGTCGCATGAATGGTGAAACCCGTAAAATGCTACGGAACCAAATGCAAATGATTTTTCAGGATCCGATGGCTTCCCTGAATCCGCGAAAAAAAGTGCAGGACATTATCGGCGAAGGTTTGGATATCCACCACCATTATAAAAACTTGGAAGAGCGGAGCGAACAGATTCGCACAATCCTGAAAAAGGTTGGCCTGGCTCCGGAACATGCATCCCGCTATCCTCATCAGTTTTCCGGCGGACAACGTCAGCGTGTCGGCATTGCACGTGCTTTGATCATGAATCCCAAACTGATTATTGCCGATGAGTGCATTTCCGCTTTGGATGTATCCATTCAGGCGCAAGTGGTAAATCTGATGAAGGATATTCAGCAGGAGACCGGTACCGCATATATGTTCATTGCACATGATCTATCGATGGTAAAGTATATTTCCGACCGTATTGGAGTTCTTCATTTAGGACATCTTTTGGAAACCGGTACAACGGATGAAATCTTTTCCAATCCGATTCATCCTTATACCCGCTCCCTGCTTTCCGCCATTCCTTCTCCAAATCCGGTGATCGAAAAAAAGAGAGTAGCCGAAAGCTATGATTACAAATCCTCCGGAATTGATTATTCCTTGGGCACATCCCATTTAGTAAGCGGAACGCACTATGTAAGCTGCACGGATGAAGAATTCGACCGTTGGCGCAAAGCAGAACCGTTCCATTACAACTGATTACCCACTTTACACTTTGATCTGAAAGTGTGACTAAAATACTGTAAAGCCCCGTGAGACGAATACTATTTATCCATCTCACGGGGCTTTATATCATTACAATCTATCCGTATTCTATAGGGCCATCCGCTGTGGACGTATTCCTAACGGACGGCGGCTCTGCACAAAAAAAGCCAGCCCCGCAGGACTGGCTTCTATAGCGACGAGGATGGGACTTGAACCCACAACCCGAATACACGGGCACCAACTTTCCAGGCTGGCCGACTACCATTATCACACCTCGTCATAACAGCCTGTTTAGTATAGCATCCGATTCTTTTAAAATCAAGTGTTATTTTTCAAAAAATAGGGTATAATCAATTATATGATTATTTAGAGGAGAGTATCCACGTGATAGTATTAGTAGATTTTGAAAACACACACGCATCCGGGCTGGAAGGATACGAATATTTAAACCAGAATGACACACTGGTAATGTATTACAGCGATGAGAACAGTTCTCTGACCAAAGGCATGGTCGATGATTTAAAGAGAAATCATGTCCACGTCAGTCTGGTCAAGCTTTTAAAGCAGCATTCCAATGCTTTAGATATGTATATTGCTTCCACAACCGGAATGTATCTCGATTCCGGCGAAAAAATCTGTATTGTTTCGAAGGACAAGGGCTATGCCGCCGTACGTGACTTCTGGCATAGTCTCCGCGGTGCAGAAATTCTTTTAGGTGAAACGATTCGCGAATGTTTTTTGCATTCTGTTGTAAATGACGACGAAAGAATTGCGCTTTGTAAAGAACGTTCACAGAAAGCTTCTCTGGTAGATGCTTTCACCACCATGAATACGGTTCCTACCAGGCCAACTCTTTCCCGTCAGAATAACAGCCGCAGAAGAAGAAACAATTTAATCAATTTCACGGAAATCACAGAGCCGGCACCGATCCTTCCAAACCCACTGGCTATGGAGCCGGTAAGGCCAATGGCTGAAACTGCGACAACTCCGGAAAACGATTCCAGAAAAAATGAAGAAAAAATGGCTGGAAAGTCAAAAAGAGACAGACGGCCGGAGTATAGCCGAAATGAAATGCGCGAGCATTCCCGCAGAAAGGATAATCCGGAGAATCCACAGGATAAGACAAATCCGTCAAACAAAATTTCAAATCACGGAGGCTATGACGGCCTTGATCGCATCAACGATCAGTCCAGAAAGCGGAACGAAGAAGCCAAGCAGACAGCAGAACGGTCTGCGGCTCCACACGAGGATACCAAACCATCCACTGCTATCGTCCCGCAGACACCGGCCTCAACCAGTCTCGTCACAGTTCCAGCAAAGGACGTAAAGGAAGACCCTAACCGTATGCAGTTTGTCTGGGATCCCATTTCCCGGAGCATGAAAAAAATCGGTGCCGCCGCAGAGAAAACAGACGAAAACGCAACCGGCAAAAAAGAAAATGACGTTGCAAAAAAGGAACCGGCACAAGAGCCTTCTGTAGAGAAAGAGGCGAAAGGTTCTGTTTCCGAAACTGCGACTGCGGAAAATACAACTGCTGTGGAAAATCCTTCTGCCGAAACCAAGGAAGAGCAATCCTCTGTTCCTGTCGATCATTCTGCAAAGAAATCCGAAGAGTCCGGAGCCAAAAAGAAAACAGCCGGAAAAAGAAGAACCTCTGCAAAACGGAAAACCTCTTCCAAAAAAGCAGCTTCCGCAATTACCTCCGATAAAAAAGAAAACTTGCCGGAAGAAACTAAAACCACGGCAGAAGCCGCCCTTACCGCAGATAACAAAGAAAGCGACCTGCCGGTAGTTACAGCCACAACGGCAGCCGAAACCAACCCTGCAGAAAAAGAGCAGAAGAGCGCAGATACGGAAGCCCCTGCAGTGAAGAAAAAGCGGACAACCGCGCGCAAGACGAAAGCAGTCAAAAAAGAAACGGCAGCCACAACAGAAGAGCCGGAAAAGAAAAAGCGAAAAACTACTCGCCGGAGCAGTTCCAAGAAGGCAGCTGATGCTTCAAAACCATCCGACAAAACAGAAAACATAACCGCGGAAGAAAAAAATTCCAAAGAAAATTAAATTTACACTTGCAAAGTGGTATATCCTATGCTAATATACCACTTGTCTCGCGGGAGTGCTGAAATTGGCAGACAGGCAAGACTAAGGATCTTGTGTCCGATAGGACGTGTGGGTTCAAGTCCCATCTCCCGCATGAGTAAAGCGCTTTGGAAAAGTCCAAAGCGCTTTTTGTTGTCTGTAAAAAATTCGTGAAATGTCATTTATCGAAATGGAGATTCAAAATGAACATAGCGTTAATAACCGGAGCGACCTCCGGCATGGGGCGAAGAATGGTTCTGGAACTGAACGATCGCATTCCCGCCATTCAGGAATTCTGGCTAATCGGAAGAAGAGAAGATCGTTTGTTACAGCTTGAGCGCGAACTTACACATCCCGTCCGCACCTTTTCTCTCGACCTTACAGACCCGTTTTCGCTTTCCTCGTTACAGACCGCGTTGGAAAACGAAAACCCTCGCATTCTTTTTCTCGTCAATGCTGCCGGCTTTGGGAAAATCGGCGCCGTTGCAACGCTTTCTTTACAGGATCAGCTTACTATGATTGACCTGAACGTCCGAAGCCTCACCGGCATGTGCCGAATCGCCTTGCCTTTCATGGCTCCCCACTCCAGGATTATCAATTTCGCTTCCAGCGCCGCCTTTATTCCGCAAAGTCATTTTTCTGTTTATGCCGCATCCAAAAGTTACGTATTGAGCTTTTCCAGAAGCTTAAACGCCGAATTAGCCGGAACCGGATGTTATGTCACCGCCGTATGTCCCGGCCCGGTAAAAACAGAATTTTTTGACATTGCCGAAACAACCGGCAACATTCCGGCTTATAAGCATTTATTTATGGCAAAACCGGAACGTGTATGCAAAAAAGCCTTAATCGACAGCGTAACCAAACAGGACATCAGCGTTTACGGTCTATCCATGAAGGCGCTCCATGTCGCTACGAAGCTGCTTCCATATCCAATGCTTCAAGCAATCGAAAATCAACTGAACAAATAAAGGAATTTCCATGAGAGAACTCATTATATCCCAGAACGAAGCCGGCCAGCGCTTCGACAAACTCCTCCATAAATATCTAAAAAACGCCGGAACTTCATTTCTATATAAAATGCTTCGTAAAAAGAATATTGTCCTGAACGACAAAAAGGCCGACGGAAAAGAGATACTGCAGCTGGGCGACTCTGTAAAAATCTACTTTTCGGAAGAAACATTCCAGATCATGACCGGTTCACAGCCTTCTGCAGATTGCGCAAAAAAAGCAAGCCAGGAAAAGCCGGCCGCTTTGGATACAGCTTTCCAGAAATACAAAAAAACATTTGTAAAATCCATTGTATACGAAGATGAACATCTGCTTCTTCTGAACAAACCGGCCGGTTGGCTGTCACAACCCGATGGAAGTTCCGTTGCCTCCGTCAATGATCTTTGCCTTGCGTACCTAACAGAACAGGGCAAATTAACCGAAAAGCAATTAGAGACCTTCCGCCCAGGCATCGCCAACCGTTTGGACCGTAATACATCCGGCTTGATCCTTTTCGGAAAAACTTTGCCGGCTTTACAAGAACTGGCAGCAGGCCTGAAAGCACGAACATTAAAAAAATATTATTTGGCCGTAGTCCGCGGCGCATTAAAAGAGCCCCGGCAGATCGATGGTTTTCTCACAAAAAACGAACGCACGAATCATGTCACGATTTCCGCCGTCAAAACCAAAGACAGCAGCGAGATTCATACTGCCTATGAGCCTTTGATTTCCAGCAGGGACTTCACCGTTTTAAAAGTACACCTGATCACCGGAAAGACACATCAGATTCGCGCACATCTTGCGTCCATCGGCCATCCCATCCTTGGCGATGTCAAATATGGTTCCCGCGATTTCAACAAAAAGTATCCGAATGTGCATTCGCAGTTGCTCCATGCATGGAAATTGGAGTTTCCCGACTGCTCCGATGGCGTGCTTGGCGCCTGTTCCAACCGGACTTTCACTGCAGAACCGCCAGAGAGCATGCAACCCTTTCTGGCAGAATAACATAACATATTCTTGATTTTATCTTTTCAAAGCAGAAAAATCATGATAGCATAGCCGTATCTCCGAGTGGTTCTCACTCATTCATCCCCAAAAAGGATAAATATGCTATCAAAAATTAATAGTGCCGGTATATCCGGCGTTGATGGATTCATGGTATCCGTCGAAGTTGACGAAAGCAATGGCTTACCGCGTTCTGTAATCGTAGGAAACGTATCGCCTTCCGTACGGGAAGCCATGGAACGTTGTGATGTTGCACTCCGAAATGTCGGCATCGATTTGCCGCCCAAGCGCGTCACCGTCAACCTCGCGCCGGCGGGTCGCCGAAAAGACGGCACAACCTACGATCTCGCCATTCTGACGGGTATGCTACGCGCTTTAAGACTTGTATCCGATATTCCTCTGGAGCAGTATGGTTTTCTGGGGGAAATCGGTTTGGACGGCACGGTACGTCACATCAACGGAGTCCTGCCACTCATAGCAGAAATGCGCGCTGCCGGACTC
>OCTW013383253.1_pt1 | contig 10318 bp, 6 predicted proteins | sample 1539671 | NCBI WGS metagenome assembly OCTW01 (sample SAMN02144230, study PRJEB22623) | gut metagenome | biome: sheep rumen | host: Ovis aries | place: New Zealand
TGATTTTTAAGGCGCTTCAGGATGGGCTTGAACCAACGACCCCCTGATTAACAGTCAGGTGCTCTAACCAACTGAGCTACTGAAGCAGGTGCAAGTGATTTCTCAAATGCGGATGCAAAGGTACGGCGTTTTTTTGATATGGCCAAATTTTTTTGAGTTTTTTTTCAAAAAAGTGATGAAAGTGGATGAATAATGGGAGTTTTACGGGGGGTGGAGATAAAGGAAAGGGGATGTAAAGGGGGAAAAAGGTAGAGGGGGGAAACACTTGGGAAGGGAAAAGAAGGAGGGGACGGCAGGAAACAAAAGTCGTGGATGAAAGATGACCGGAACGCTATAAAAGATGGGGCTTTTCAGGAAATCAAGAGTCGCAAGAGTAGGGTTCACGACATCGGGCCCTGTTCTCTGTTGCGCCCCACCGGTCCAATTGGGCAAAACGAAGGCTATGTTCCGACTCTTGCCTTTCATAATGACCTACTCAAAAAACTGCCGGTTTTCTGCGGTTTTTCTGCCAGATAGAGTTCCTCAATCTGACGGTTTTCCGAAACAAATCCATTGATTTCGTTCAGCGATTTCAATGGATTTGTTGAACGATTCCAATGATATTGTCCAACGATTCCATTGAAATTGTTTCGCCAAATTGCCGTTTTTCCTTCTTCATTCCGTCAGTTTTGTCGTTTATAATTGGCAGTTTCGTGTGGAGCCACCTGTCTTTTGATAAGAGCGTTTGGTTGTTCTGCACTGGTTTTTCATGTTTTCAGCTTTCACTCTTTCTCCGTCCGTGCCGTATCGAAAGGGCATGTTGTCCCGATTTCCATTATATGCTCAGTGATGCTGACCGGCTACAGCTAAACGCTTATAAAGACATCCGGCGCATATGGAAGACGGAGGGAAATGGGGGCTGAAAGGAAGTACTGAAGGGAGGCTGGAGCATTTTTCGGGGACATAATTTTGTAGTGTGAAACGTTTGGTGTATCTTTGCACGCAATTAGAATGAGGGAGAACTGTGAGGAGGATGAGAATGAAGAAGGTTTTGAATTAGATTGAAAAGGAATATGAAAAAGTTATTGATGCTGATGGCATGGCTGGTTGCCGGCGCAGGCAGTGCGGCCGCCCAGGATGATTCGGACCACAACTTCGAGGTGGCCAAGAACCTGGAAATCTTCAACACGCTGTATCGCCATCTCGACATGCTCTACGTGGACACGCTCGACGCCAAGCGGGTGATTGGCGACGGCATAAAAAGGATGCTGCAGTCGCTGGATCCCTATACCGTCTACTACTCCGACGCCAACGAGCTTCAGTCGTTTCTGTCGGGCAAATACGCGGGCATCGGCGCGCTCATCAGGTATAACATGGTGATCGACAATGCCGTGGTGGACGAGCCATACGCCAACACGCCTGCCCAGGAGGCCGGCCTGAAGAAAGGCGATGTCATCCTGAGCATCGACGACTCCACCATGGTGGGCAAGCCGACGAGCTACGTGAGCAGCCATCTCCGCGGCGATGCCGGCACGACGTTTCTGCTGAAGATACGCCGCCCGAGCACCAACAAGATCATGACGATGAAGATTACGCGTCGCCAGATACAATACACGCCCACCATCCCCTATTACGGTCTTCGTCCCGACAGCATCGGTTACCTGTGCCTGTCGCAGTTTACCGAGGACTGCACCAAGGAGGTGCGCCGTGCCTATATCGACATGAAGAACCGCGGCATGAAGGCCTTTGTGCTCGACCTGCGCGACAATGGCGGCGGCAGCGAGAGCGAAGCGGCCCAGCTGGTGAACATGTTTGTGAAGAAAGGCGTCACGGTGGTGGAGAACCGCGGCAAGATGAAGCGCGCGAACCATGCCTACACCACGACGGTGGAACCCATCGACACGCTGATGCCCATGGTGGTGCTGGTAGACGAAAACACGGCTTCTGCCAGCGAGATTACCAGTGGTGCGCTGCAGGACCTCGACCGTGCGGTCATCGTGGGCACACGAACCTACGGCAAGGGACTTGTCCAGCTGCCCGTGGAACTGCCCTACAACGCCCAGGCGAAGATAACCACGAGCAAGTACTACATACCCAGCGGCCGCTGCATACAGGCCATCAACTACCGCCACGACGGAACCTATCAGGAGCACATTCCCGACTCTCTGACCCACGTTTTCCACACGCTTCACGGCCGTGAGGTGCGCGACGGCGGTGGCATCACTCCCGACATTGTGATGGTTCCCGACTCCATGCCCAACATTGTGTACTACCTGAGCACCAGCGGCCTCGACTCTACGGAGGTCATGCTCCAGTATGAGGTGGACTACATGACGCGCCACCCCCAGATTGCGAAGCCTTCAGAGTTTGAGATTTCCGACGCCGACTATGCCGAATTCCGCCAGCGCGTGCTCAGCAGCGGGTTCAAGTATGACGCCGAGAGCCGCAAGTACATGGAGACGCTGAAGAAGCTCATGGTCTTCGAGGGCTATTTCGACGACGCGAAGAGCGAGTTTGAGGCGCTGGAAAGGAAACTGAAGCACAATCTGGAGAAAGACATGGACCGCCATGAAGACATCATAAGGCAAGCCCTGTCGATGGACCTCATTGCTGCCTACTACTACCAGCAGGGCTCGCTGGAATACTCGCTGAAGCACGACAAGCTGATGCACGAGGCTTGCCGGTTGCTCAACAACGTAGACGAATATCACCGACTGCTGAGGCCCTGAAGCATAGTCCATAGCGGCATATCACGCCTCTTTGCTGCCTGAGGAGCTTTGTGTGTCGGATGACATCCGACTTAAACGAAAGAAGCCTGAGACGGTTGGACATATTATATATTTAAGGTACGCACATAAGACCATGGACATACAGAATCCTCCCGACTATCGCAACGACACGGTGCTGCCCCTTCCCATGCAGGTGACAGCCAATGCTTGGGCGGTAGATGCGGCATGCTCGGGCAATCCCGGCCGCATGGAATACCAAGGCATTGACCTGGCCACAGGGCAGCAAATCTTCCATTACGGCCCCACGCACGGCACCAACAACATCGGCGAGTTCCTTGCCATCGTGCACGCCCTGGCGCTCATGGAGAAGACCGGCGTCAGGAAAACCATCTACAGCGACAGCCGCAACGCCATTATCTGGGTGCAGAAATGCCGCTGCAAGACCACATTGGAACGCACACCGCAGACCGAACAGCTACACCAGATCATCGCCCGGGCAGAGAACTGGCTGCGCACGCACACCTTCCGCGTGCCCATCGTGAAGTGGGAGACTTCCGAGTGGGGAGAGATTCCGGCCGACTTCGGCCGCAAATAACGGTTGTTTTCCGACTATAGGAACAGCCCCCGCCTTGAACCATTGTTCGAGGCGGGGGCTGTTCCTTTTTGAGGGCAGGGGACTGCGCCAGTGGCGCAGTTTACTGGGACAGAGACGGGAAAGCGCTACATGCGCTCGGGCACTTCTATTCCGAGCAGGCCCATGGCGTTCTTGATGACCTTGGCCACATTGCGGGCCAGGAGCAGGCGCGTGTTCTTTATCTCCGTGCTTTCTGCGTTGAGGATGCTGTAGTCGTGGTACCACTGGTTGAACTCCTTGGTGAGCTCATAGCAGTAGTTGGCAATGCCGCTGGGCGAATAGTCCTTTCCGGCCTGCTCCACGGCAGCGGGGAACGCGTTGAGCTTCTGTATAAGGTCTATCTCCTTGGCGTTGAGCGTGGCGCCCCCTTCTATGGTTCCCATTGCACCTTCCTGTGCTTCAGCCTTTCTCAGGATGCTGCGGATGCGGGCGTGTGTGTACTGTATGAAAGGTCCCGTGTTGCCGTTGAAGTCGATGCTCTCTTCGGGGTTGAAGAGCATGTTCTTTCGTGCATCCACCTTCAGGATGAAGTATTTCAGTGCGCCCATGCCCACGATGCGTGCTATCTGCTGACGCTCCTCCTCGGTCATGTCGTCAAACTTGCCAAGCTCATCGCTCGTGCGGCGTGCGTCGGCTATCATGGCTGCGATGAGGTCGTCTGCGTCGACCACCGTTCCTTCGCGGCTCTTCATCTTGCCGTTGGGCAGCTCCACCATGCCGTAGCTGAAGTGCACGAGTTCCTTGCCCCACTTGAATCCCAGGCGGTCGAGCAGTATGCTCAGCACCTGGAAGTGGTAGTTCTGCTCGTTGCCCACCACATATATCATCTTGTCTATGGGGTAGTCCTCGTAGCGCATCTCGGCGGTGCCGATGTCCTGCGTCATGTAGACGCTGGTGCCGTCGCTTCTGAGGAGCAGCTTCTGGTCGAGTCCCTCGTTGGTGAGGTCAGCCCACACGGAGTTGTCCTCATGGCGCTCAAAGAGCCCTTTCTCCAGTCCTTCCTCCACCTTGGCCTTTCCCTTCAGATAGGTCTGGCTCTCGTAGTATATCTTGTCGAAGCTCACTCCCAGTGCCTTGTAGGTCTGGTCGAAGCCCGCATATACCCAGCTGTTCATCTTCTCCCACAGCGCGCGCACCTCGGCGTCGCCCTGCTCCCATTTCACGAGCATGGCGTGAGCCTCCTTGATGAGCGGTGCCTCCTGCTTGGCCTTCTCCTCGTCCATGCCCTCGGCCACGAGCTGTTTGATTTCCTCGCGGTAGTGCTTGTCGAAGAGCACGTAATAGTCGCCGATGAGGTGGTCGCCCTTCTTTCCGCTCGACTCGGGTGTCTCGCCGTTGCCCCACTTCAGCCATGCCAGCATCGACTTGCAGATGTGTATGCCGCGGTCGTTCACGATATTGGTCTTCACCACGCGGTTGCCGTTGGCCGCCATGATCTGCGCGAGGCTCCATCCCAGCAGGTTGTTCCTGACGTGTCCCAGATGCAGGGGCTTGTTGGTGTTGGGCGACGAATACTCAATCATCACCAGCGGGCTGTCGTCGCTGGCTTTCTTCATGCCGAAACAGGGGTCGGCGTCGATGTCGGCGAGCAGCTTCATCCACGCGTCGGTGGCCACCACGATGTTGAGGAAGCCGCCCACCACGTTGAAGCGCTCCACCACCTCGCAGTTGTCCATCAGCCACTGTCCCAGCTCCTGAGCCGTCTGGTCGGGTTTCTTCTTCGATATCTTCAGGAAGGGGAACACCACGAGTGTCAGGTTACCCTCGTAGCCGGCCTTCGTCTTCTGCACTTGCACCATCTTCTCGGGCACGTCCTGCCCGTAGAGCTCCTTGACGGCCTTCAGCGCCGCCTGCATAATCTGTTGTTCTATGTTCATATATCGATTGCTAAATATTTCCTAATCGTCTTTCCAACTTGTCTGGATTCATCTTTGCATCCCAGAAATCTGCCACAAAAACCGTGTCTGTGCTCTCTTGATAATAATAAATCAGTTCGAAGCGCTTTTTTACCAAACACGCTCTATACAAGCGTTTTTTCCACTTGAAACCAGCTTTAGATAGCCTGCGTCAGGTTGTTTTTCCAGCTTGAGAACAATTCTATCCACTTCGTCTATCATGCTACTAGCCGTTGTCGGTCCGAAATCACTCAGTCCTCTTGTAACGGCTTGTCTGAAATGACGCATGGCAAGAGGCTGCCATTTAACCTCAGACATGTATTTCGTTTTTAAGCTGTTGCATGAAAACGCTGTGTGGAACACCGTTGTCTGGCTGCATCTCCATGATTCTGACTCGCTCTTCCACCTCTTCTGATGTGTATGGTCCGATACCTGGATCCCACCTTTCGCTGCTTTGGACTGGACTTGTCACATTGGAGACAGCGCTTGCCATTGGTTCACCTACAACGTCATTGGGACCGTCGGCGGGCAATTCTGGATATGACTTGTTATTGGACATATACTTATCTTTTTTGCGCTGCAAAATTACGAATAAAATTCCGATAAGCCAAAAAAAAGGGTAACAATATAGCAGTTGGCACCTCTGCTGAGTTCAGAGAAGAATGAAGGTTCGTTTTCAGTTTCAAATGTGCGTTTCCATCTGTGCGCAGCCCAGGGGTGGGGTGAACGTGCCCTTGCTCACGAAAGACCTATACCCCACCCCTACCCTCAAATGGGAGGGGAGTGGCTGCGCCAGAAAAATGAAAAACGATTCACGAGTATATACGTCGGCCTATATGATGCCTGAAGAACAATGAATAAACTACAAATTGCAAAGACAAAGGCGCAAAATAGCTCTTCTCGTACAGGAAAACCGATGATCTCGCGAAACGAATCCATAGTATTTGTTAAACGAAAAACAGCGGGAGGGTGAAAGGTTGTAGGGGCGGATCAGCGTATCCGCCCGGATATCTGCAAAGCGCAAGACAACAAACAAACGGGCGGATACGCTGATCCGCCCCTACATAGAGCAAACACTTGCGGGTATAAGGTCAGCACGTCGCGACGCAGAAAAGGGGCGTCAGAACTGGAAGTAGATGAAGGGCTGGATGTCGGAAGACTTCACCTGGATGACAATATAGATGACGGCGGTGATGAGCAGAGCGCAGACCACGACATTGGTCATGGACAGCCGGGCCACGAGGCGGCGCTGCCAGGCGTCGGGCATGAAATGGCTCACGAAGCCGAAGGCCATGAGGCCGAACACCCAGGGATAGCCTGCAAGCACGTCGGGAAGGAGCTCGGCGTGGAAGTTCGTGAACAGCTGGGTGAGCAGGGAGATGGACACGTCGGCATCGGCGGCACGGAAGAGAATCCAGCCAGCCGTCACGAAGTGGAAGGTGACGAAGATGGCGAGCACGCGCATGATGCCGCGGCTCTCATAGTGGCGCGAGCGATGGAGCACCACCTGCGAGAAGAACTTATGCGCACAGAGTCCCAGTCCCTGCACAGCTCCCCACGCCACGAAGTTGAACGAAGCGCCGTGCCAGAGTCCACCCAGCAGCATGGTGAGGAAGAGGTTCCAGTACTGTCGCACCTTGCCACGGCGGTTGCCGCCCAGACTGATGTACAAATAGGTGCGCAGCCACGTAGAGAGCGAGATGTGCCAGCGCCGCCAGAAGTCGGTGATGCTGGTGCTCTTATAGGGCGCGTTGAAGTTCATGGGGAAGCGGAAGCCCAGCAAGAGGGCGATGCCGATGGCCATGTCGCTGTAGCCAGAGAAGTCGCAGTAGATCTGCATGGAATAGCCATAGAGACCAAGCAGCACCTCTAAGCCCGAGAACATGTCGGGCGACTCGAAGATGCGCTCCACGAAGTTGATACTGATGTAGTCGGAGATGACGGCTTTCTTGAACAGTCCGATGACGATGAGATAAACGCCCATGGCAAACATCCTTCGCGTAACCACGATGGGCTTGCGTATCTGCGGCACAAAGTCGCGCGCCTTCACAATAGGTCCTGCAACGAGCTGCGGGAAGAACGACACGAAGAAGGCGTAGTCGAGCAGCGAGTCGAGCGGCCGTATGGAGCGCCTGTAGACGTCGATGGTGTAGCTGAGGCTCTGGAAGGTGAAGAAGCTGATGCCCACCGGCAGGAAGATGTCCCACGGCTGGAAGTTGTTGCCCAGCAGCTCCGCTATGCTTCCGAAGAAGAAATTGGTGTATTTGAAATAGCCCAAGAGCGAGAGGTCGATGATGACGCTGAGCGCCACGAGCCATTTGGCACGGCGGAGGGAACTAGGGGCAACCCCGACCGAGGTGCTAGCCCCCCCTACGGCCCCCGAGGTGCTAGCCCCCCTTTCGTCCCCCGAGGGGGACACGATAGTTTCAGCCTCTACACCTTTAGAAGCCCCCTCGGGGGCCGTATGGGGGGCTTCATTCACCAACCTTCCAATCTGCCGCCCGATGAGCCAGTCGCTCACGGTGACCACGGCGAGCAGGAAGAAGTAGAAGCCGCTGCTCTTGTAGTAGAAATAATAGGAGAAGAGGGTGACGAAGATGAGACGCGCCGTGAACTGCTTGCGCAGGAGCATGTAGACAAAGGTGAAGCCCAGGAACAGGAACAGGAAGAGCCCGCTGCTGAATATCAGCGGCTGCTCGGGGTCGTAGGTGAGGACTTGCAGCAGCCCGTCTACGCTGAATGTGTTGAAAATCTCCTGAAGCGACATCTTGTCTTGTTGTTGATGGCAATGGGTAATGCCTGATTACGGCCTGCCTGTCTTTCTTCTGTCTGTTGCTGATTCGTGTGGCGCAAGCGCCGCTGTTCTATTCTCCGTATCCAAACATGATGGCGTCGTAGAGCTTGCGCCCCAGCTGGTCGCCGCCCTTCATGCTGATGTGGGTGTAGTCCTTGCCGGCCCATCCGTTCTTCACGAAGGTTCCCATGCTGCCGCGTCCGCCCATGGCGTCGAACATGCTGAAGAATCCCACCTTCTCTTCCTGTGCCAGCTTCTGTTGATAGCTCAGCAGCAGCTCTATTCCCTTCATGGTCTGCACGCCTCCCGACGCCCTTTGTCCGCGGTCGGGCACGCCCACCACGAGGATGCTGGTGCCGGGGAAGCAGCGCTTGAACAGCTGCACCACCTTGGCCATTTGTCCTTTGTAGTGGTTGCAGCTCTTGTCGGTGCTGGCGGGTCCTGCGGCGTTCAGTCCGTATTGTATCACGATGAGGTCGTAGGGGCGGGCCTTGGCGAAGCTCTTCAGTGTAGCCTCGGGAATGTTGGCCAGCGTCAGACCCGAGCAGCCGCGCATGGCGAAGTTGTCCACGGTGACGCCCTTCAGGCCTTCCACCACGGCACCGAAGAAGTTGTCGCCGTTGCCGCCGCCGGTGATGCTCCATTTCACGCTCGTCATCTGTCCGCTCATGCTCACCATCTGCACCTCTTCGCTGGCCTGCGGCTGGAAGGTCTCGCCGCCCTGACCGTTGGGCATGCCCTTGATGGTCATTCCGCCGTTGGTCTTGAAGTAGAGTGCCGCGCGCTGCCAGTTGGCATTATGCGCCTTCCAGCTGGTGCCTGTCAGCGTGAGCGACGCCGGACCGGCCAAGGTGAAATAGCGCTGCGAGATGCCTTGCGAGGCCGATGTGAACGACTTACGCTCCATGACCGAGTGCGAGGTGAAACCGCTGGTCTGCTGTCTGACGGTGGGACGGTTGGCATTGGTGGTGCGCCCGCAGTCCACCCATCCGGCACCGCTGCCGCCCAGCTTCGCCTGCAGCAGCTCGCGCAGCTGACAGGTCAATATGTCGGCCTCGATGAACGAGTCGCCATAGTAGGCAATCCTCACCGGGCGGCGCATCTGGTTGCAGTTGCGCAGCGCCTTGTAGAAGCTCTCCATGCCTCCGGGAGCATTCACGCCATAGTCGACGATGGGCGTCAGGCCCTTGGGAACGGGACGGGCGGCGCGCCTTTGCTGCTCGGCGGCCTCCTCATCCGAAACGCCGTCCTCCGCCTTGTCTTTCTTCTCCTCCGCCTTCACCTTGGCCAGCATCGGCTGCGGCATCTCGGCGGGCTTCTCCTCCTCGGCCTTCTCCCCAACTTCCGGGATGACGTCGCTGAGAACGTTCACCGGCCTCATCTCGTTGCCGGCCACGGTGATGGTGGGCAACAGGTGCATAAACAGCAGAATGATGACGATGGACGCCACCAAAACAAAAGTCCTCGCTGTTGGATTATTCATGTTTTTATTTTCTTTCGTGAGATTGCGATGTTCATTTTGAGCCTGCAAAGGTAAGCAAAATAATTGAAACAGCGCACGTTAGGAGAAGAAATGTCGCCCTCGGGTGAAAGTTTTTACGATAAGTCAAGGCAGAGTGAAGAAAAAAGCGTAACTTTGCAGCAGCCTTAGAGGTGATTGGTGAGAAGACCCTCCCCGGCCCTCCCTGCTCAGGGAGGGAGTGTAGGAAGGGCTGGGGAGGGTCTAGAAGCGAAAGAGGTATTCTCTCACCTCTCCCTCCCTACACAGGGAGGGCCGGGGAGGGTCTTCTCACCTCTCACCTCTAAAAATGGAGCAATGTGAAACATGCGAAACGTCAGACAAAGAAACCCATTGCCTGTGCTTCCATGTCAAAGTGAAAACCCATCAAGAGAAATGAAATACAGTATCGTCTGCCCGAAATGCCAGAAGCGCGCCTACATCAACGTGTCGGCGCCCGGCGACGTGAAGTGCAAATGCCCCAGTTGCGGCGAGCTCTTCCCGGTTCACATCTCGCGTGCCAGCTTTGCCCAGGTGGCCGAGCGCCATCAGCAGCGTGGCGGCCTGTCGCGCCGTCAGCTCAATCGCCGCCTGGCTTGGTTCTTCATCGGCTCCGCGATGTTTGTGTGCAGCGTCATCGCCGGCCTGTTTGCCATGGCCTTCGTGATGCGTAACATGGCTGCGGTATAAGGCTTTTCCGGAATGACCATCTTCTATATAATTAAGTTACAGGCCCACCCCTGATCCCTTCCTTCAAGGAGAGGGGGCAGGGGTGAGCCTGTAATTGTT
>OCTW011344802.1_pt1 | contig 10317 bp, 10 predicted proteins | sample 1539671 | NCBI WGS metagenome assembly OCTW01 (sample SAMN02144230, study PRJEB22623) | gut metagenome | biome: sheep rumen | host: Ovis aries | place: New Zealand
ATCCGATCGCGTATCTGTGTCCACACCGGCATTGGACACATCAGAGTCTTCTGACCCTGCATCGGACCGATCTGCGCTTCCGGCATCGACACCGGATTCACTGCCTTCTGCGAATGTCTCTGAGCCCATTACGTTCGCGTCTGCATCTATTGACGCATCCGCCGATACCTGCGTATCCTCATCTGCGCCACCACCGGACAACGCCGTGCCCGATGCATTCGCAGACCTTACTCCCGATACATCCGGCATTTCTGCTTGTATAGAATCACGTGATGCAGTCGTTTCGTCTACCGCGTGCGTGCGCCGCGCCGTAACCGGAGTAACCGTCAGCAGCAAGACACCTAGCACAACAATCATCAGCCGAATCCCGGACAAACCATGAGATTTTCTGGCTTTTTTCATATTCGCCTCCGTATCAGATTTTAAAATAGGGATGCCTATATTATAGCAGTAGGGAACTTTTATGACCATGCAATTTCGCCGACAAGTATTGGCTAATTTAAGCGATTACGTTATAATAAAAAAGCACAATAAATTCAAAATTCGTATTGATTTATTATGCAAAAAGCAGATAGATTGCTTTATCATAACAAGATTTAAACAAGAGTACAAACTCATGCAGCCATAGGAGGTAAGCTTTGCCAAAGTCGATTACATTGCATCTGACAGGAGATGAGAAGTCTCACTATACCTATAATATGGCTTCCGTTTTTCAGAGCATTATGATGGATGCTATCGGTCCGGACTATGCCGGGAAGCTGCATCAGGATGGCATGCATCCTTACAGTCAGTTTCTTAAAATCGATAACAACGAAATCGACTGGACGGTAAACGTGCTGACGGAAGAAGCTTCAGATCATATCATCAACGTGTTAGGTTCCGACCAATTTCAAAATGTCCATCTGATGAAGCGGGAGGAAATACTACCGGTCATAGATAAAAGCTTTAAGGAAATCACATATGACGACCTGATCCAGAAATATTATCTTGGAGAGAGTGGTCCATTACTTAGAATCCGCTTTCTGACGCCGACCGCATTTAAATCGGATGGTAAATATATTATCTATCCGACCGCACGTCTGCTATTTCAGAATCTGATGCTGAAGTATGATGCCTGCGCAGAAGGCAGTTCCATTTACTCTGATGAACTGGTTGATGAATTTGAGAAATACGCAGACATCGTCGGATACAGGCTTAGAAGCACCGTATATTATATATCACACGCACAAATCGTTTCCTTCCTTGGTGATATCACCATCCGGATTGGGGGAACCCGCCAGCTGGCTAATATCGGTAACATGCTTGCACACTTCGGAGAGTTTTCAGGCGTTGGTATAAAAACAGGTATGGGCATGGGAGCGATGTGCGTTATGGAAAGAGAGGGGTGAGGTCATTGAATGACACGGAACTGAAAATTGCCATTGGAGGCATGCTGCATGACATCGGTAAGGTATTGTACCGCGCAAACGATGGTAGAAATCACAGCCTCAGCGGGTATGAGTTTTTAAAAGACGAGATTGGCATCACTGACACCGATATCCTGGATCAGGTGCGGTATCATCATGCAGCATTTCTAAAGGACGCGCGGCTTAAAGAGGATTCGCCTGCCTATATTACCTATATGGCAGATAATATCTCTGCCGCTGCAGACCGTAGAGTGAATGATACTGCGCAAACCGGATTCGATAAAAATGCCGCATTGGACAGCATCTTTAACATCCTTAACAACAATCATCAGCACCAGCACTATCATCCTGCCATGCTGGAGGAGGATAGCAATGTAAATTATCCGGAGGAAGCGCCGGTAATTTTTGATGAAAGTTTTTATCAAAAGGTCCGGGCAAAACTAAAAGAGATCCTTGCTGGACTTAAGGATATGAACAGCATCCCCGAGGGGTATATCAATTCACTTCTGGAAGTGATGGAGGCAACGCTTACATACGTTCCTTCCTCCACTTCCAAACGGGAAATCACGGATATTTCCCTGTATGACCATGTAAAACTGACGGCAGCAATCGGAAACTGTATTTCACAGTATTTAAAAGAAAAACATGTTTCCAATTACAGAGATGTATTGTTCAGCAAAGGGGCTGACTTCCATAAGCAACAGGCATTTTTACTTTTCAGCATGGATATGTCCGGTATACAAAAGTATATCTATCATCAGTTCGGGACTGAGGATGTACTTAAAAATCTCCGCGCACGATCATTCTATCTAGATATCATGATGGAAAATATGGCGGATGAGCTGCTCGACGAGATCGGACTTTCCAGAGCCAATCTGATTTTCTCCGGCGGCGGTCATGCCTATATGCTTCTGCCAAATACAAACTCGACAAAAGACCAGATTGATGCATTTGAGAGCACCACACGTGACTGGATGCTGGATAAATTTGGAAATGAACTGTATCTTGCCACCGGTTACGCGGAGTGTTCTGCAGACGATCTTGAAAATAAACCGGAGGGAGCATATCAGAGCTTATTTCAGCGAGCTTCCAGAAAGGTATCTGCCAAGAAAATACATAGATATGGTGCAGAAGATCTCAGAAAGCTAAACAGCCATCCTATGGACGACCATCAGCGTGAATGCAAAATCTGCCATCGCTCTGATCATCTTACAGAGGGTGGATATTGTGAAATCTGTAATGGATTAATTCAACTGTCCCAAGGAATCCTTGGCAAGGCTTTCTTTACCATACAGAAAGTAAACGAAGATACACCGGTGGGGATTTCGATTTACAAAGACGAAGTACTGCTGTGCGATACAGAGGCAAGCTTACGTAAAAAAATCAAATCCGATCACAATTATGTGCGTTCCTACGCCAAAAACAGGCATTATATCGGTGAATCTCTGGCAACAAAGCTCTGGGTCGGAGACTACAGCAGTGATAACAGTATTGAGGACATCATGGATCAAGGCATAGGTATCCGCAGACTCGGAGTATTACGAGCTGATATCGATAATCTCGGTCAGGCATTTGTATCCGGTTTTCCTGCAGAGTATCAGACGATCTCCCGATCCGCGGCATTTTCCAGAAAGCTGTCGATGTTCTTTAAGCTTCATATCAATGATTTACTGAAGCATGGTACATTCAGTCTGGATCAACATAGTGGTCCGAGAAACGCATCCATCATTTATTCCGGAGGCGATGACATATTCATCATCGGTGCATGGAAGGATATCCTGGAGTTTTCTGTAGATCTGTATCATGCGGTGCAGAAATATACCCAGGGAACCCTGACATTCTCCGCAGGCTTTGGGTTATATAAGGAGAAGTATCCGATTTCCTATATTGCAGCAGATACCGGTCGACTGGAAGATCGATCCAAGAGGATGGAAGGTAAAAACGCCATTACATTATTTGAGAGCTGTCCATCCGCTGAAGAGGGTTTCACCACCACGTGGCATTGGGATCGTTTTATAGATCATGTTCTGCTGGAAAAATACAAGACCATCGCCGGCTTTTTTGAAACGTCAGAGGAACGCGGTAAAAACTTCCTTTACAACATACTGGACCTTTATCGTAATCGTAAAGAAAAAATCAATCTGGCAAGACTTGCTTATTTATTAAGCCGTATGAGTCCTGCGCCGGATGCGTCTGAAGATCAGAAGCTCCGATATCAGCAGTTTGCCGGGAAGCTCTATCAATGGCAAAAAACAGATCAGGATGCCAGTGAAGTAATTATGGCGGTTTATCTATATGCATATTACATTCGCAATGAGGAGGATGCTGAGGAATGAATACTTATTACGTAAATCAAGGCAATCGGCAGGGATATAGAGGTCCTCAGAGACCCTATCCACCAGAGACACCCAAAAAGAAAATCTCTATTGACAAGTCAAATTATGTAGATACCGCGGACAATGTTATTAAAGGTCTTTGTAATCCAAAACCAAAGATTACCACATCTCAAATCAGAAATATCTTATCCATGGTATCCGAGCTTTATAACGATGAACGGCAGGAGCACGGCAAAGAACTCAGCGCAGAGATGCAGAGCAGGATACAGTATCTGCGGCTTCATATCGCCTATGAAGCAGGTAGAGAAGATCATGTTAGAGAATTTGTAGAAAACGCAGGATTACTGGATGTGATTAAAGATATAGGTAAAGATCGGGAAAAGCTAATGACTTTTTGCCATTATATGGAAGCGTTGGTGGCATATCATAGATATTATGGTGGTAAAGATCAATAAGGAGAGGATAGAAAATGTTTGCAAAACTGGAAATTACAGGAAACATTGAAGCAGTAACTGGAATTCATATCGGAGGAAACTCTTCATTTGCTGCAATCGGAGCCGTAGACTCACCAGTGATCCGGGATGTGGCAACAGATGCTCCGATGATTCCCGGCAGTTCTCTTAAGGGTAAGATGCGGTCGCTTTTATCGCGGCAGTACAGTAATGAAAAAATGCCGGTAGCAATAAATGATGATGATCCACGTATCAAACGTCTGTTTGGATATGCAGGCGATAAAAAAGGCGCAAAGGATAAAGCCCACCCGAGCCGACTGCAGTTTTCCGACATGTTCCTTATTAATAAAAAAGAACTACAGGACATGGAAATCAGTGTGACAGAAGTAAAGTTTGAAAACAGTATTAACCGTCTATCCGCCATCGCCAATCCGAGACAGATTGAGCGCGCTGTAAAAGGCACGAAATATGCGTTGGAGTTGGTTTACAACGTGGATGATCCGGCTGAAGTAGAGGAGGACTTTAAACTTATACGGGATGGCTTAAAGCTTCTCCAGTATGACTATATCGGAGGACATGGCTCCAGAGGATATGGCAGAATCAAATTCATGGATCTCAATGTTGATTGTGTTGTCGGAGATTATGATGATACACTGTTAGATAAGCTTAATACGATAATAAAGGAAGCCGAAGCATGAACTATCAGATTTGGAAATTAAAATTTTCCGGTGATGTCCATTTTGGAGACGGCGGTCTGAATACCTGCAGATATACGTTTTATGCCGATACCTTGTTTTCCGCTTTATGTATTGAGGCGGTAAAAAGAGGACAGGAGCAACTGGACAATCTGGTACAGATGGCAAGAGAGGATATGTTCCGTATCTCAGATGCTCTGCCTTATATCGGAGAAAATCTGTATCTGCCAAAGCCAATGATGCCCATCATAATAGATCAAAACGGAGATTCCATCCAGAAAAAAGCGTTAAAGAAGCTCGAGTATATTCCGGTACAGCAATATGAGCAGTATCTCTCCGGTACAATGGATATTAAAACCGTTTCAGATAATTTTGCTGAGCAGATCGGATCTTCCCGGATGATAGAAAAAGCTGCGATCACAGGGCAGGAGCAGACAATGCCGTATGGATTACAAGTTTTCCGCTTTTCTGAAGATAGCGGTCTTTATATCTGTATTGCATATCAGGATAACCATACATTAGATGTACTTGCAGATCTTATGGAGTCTCTGGAGTATACCGGCATCGGAGGAAAGTGCTCTATAGGTTACGGAAAATTTGGGCTTTATTATAAGAAAGTACCAGAGGAACTCATCAAAAGGCTGACATCCGACAGCTATCAAAAATATATGACATTGTCTTTGTCACTGCCACAAGACAATGAGCTTGACACGGCACTTACTGATGCAGATTATCAGATCGTAAAACGAAGCGGTTTTATTGCGTCAGCGAGCTATGCCGCCAATCTGCAGAAAAAGAATGATCTATATGTATTGTCATGCGGATCTGTTTTCTGTCACCGATTTAAAGGCAGCGTTTATGATGTATCCAATGGAGGCAGCCATCCTGTATACCGATATGCAAAACCGCTTTTTATGGGGGTAATGTAATGAATCCATTTTTAAAAAAATATACATTTACCTTTAAAACACTCGCACCGGTCTTTATCGGAAATGGTCATGCAATCAGTAAAAAAGAGTACCTCTACGACCGTTCGCAGAGTAAGATCTATTGTATGGACATAGAGAAAATGTATCGCGGATTACTGCGTAAAGGATTAGGTCAGAAATATGAGCAATATTTGCTGACGAAAAATGTTGATCTCTTTCATTTTCTAAAAGATAACAATATCATCCGTCAGGAGTATCTCTCTTGGGTAAAATATATCGAGACGGTCGGAGACTCGCAGATGGACAGTCACAGCATCAAGGACATCTGCGAATTTATCAAGGATCCTTATGGCAATCCATACATTCCCGGAAGCTCATTAAAAGGCGCATTACGGACTACCTTGGAGAATGCTTATTTCCTGCGCCATCCGGGAGAGGCTCGTAGTGAGCTTCAGAGCATTTCGCACGCTGAGTTTCGCGGTCGGACAAATTATCTGCGTAATGAATCCCGATCCCTGGAAACTAAAGCATTACACCGTGAACTCTTTCCAGACAAAAACGGGCAATATGATGTACGTAATATTGTGAATGACATCCTGCGTGGGCTTAGCGTGAGTGATAGTGCGCCTCTCAAAACCTCGGATTTATGCATCTGCCAGAAAATAGATCAGAAAACCAATGGTGAATATAAAAAACCTAATCTGGTGCGGGAATGCATCAAGCCAGGGGTGACGATCACAGCAATAATCACAATAGATGATGCTTTTTGCCCATTTACGGATTCTGATATTTTACAAGCATTCACAGATAGTCTCACTAATATGCATAATGAGTTTATCTCCAAGTTCATGCCTCCGGTTTTACTGCGGGGAAACAACCATACGTTTTTCCTTGGTGGAGGATCCGGCTATGTTTCCAAAACGATAACCTACAGTCTGCAGCATGGTGCAAAGGCGCAGGAGATGACAGCTCGTATATTGAATGATACTTTATCCGGTAAAAATCAACGTCAGCACCACCATCTCATGGATCCGGAGGATGGTGCTTCACCCCATATGTTGAAGTGTACCATGTATAATGATAAAATCTACCAAATGGGTGCATGCAATATCCTTAAAATTGCGCCGTTTCATACATAATATACGTATTACAGCCGCATAGCCACAGTTGCGGCTCAGAAGGGTAAATCGATAATAATTATCACATGAAACAGATTGAAAATGCGTTTCAGCCGCAAATGCCCATTATGAGCCGCATAAAATATAGGGAAATTGAGGGTAGTGATTAAGAATTGAATTCCCCGCCAGGGGACGAAAACTACAATTCCAATTTTGTTCCATGTATTAAGATTAAGAATTGAATTCCCCGCCAGGGGACGAAAACGGCGTTTCAGGGTCTTATATATCCGTCACGGATTTGATTAAGAATTGAATTCCCCGCCAGGGGACGAAAACAGTAATAACCATAGTTATATCCCTTCTCTCACATTGATTAAGAATTGAATTCCCCACCAGGGGACGAAAACTTGTTGGCATGCAAGCTCATTTGATATAGTACCGTTTGATTAAGAATTGAATTCCCCGCCAGGGGTCAAACATATTAAAGAAAGGAATCCAAAATGTCGTGTTTATACATTACAGAACAGGGCGCGTCACTGAACTTCCAATCCGGTAAATTCATAGTGCACAGCAAAGATGACAGCGTAAAAATGATCCCGGAGGAGACACTGGAATCCATCATGATCTTTGGAAACATTTCCATTACTGTGCCTGCAATCAGGAAGTGCCTGGAAAAAGGCGTCAGTGTAACCTTTTTATCTGCGAATGGAAGCTACTTTGGGAGACTTATTTCCACATCCTTTGTTAATGCCACCCGGTTGAAAAGGCAGATTTATCTGAGCGACGCAGATGATAAAACGCTGGAATTTGCCAGGAAATCTCTCGCAGCAAAAGTGCATAATCAGTGTATAATAGTTAACAGGTATGCGAGGTACAATCGAAGCAAGGATGAACTACGACAAAAAAGCAATGAAATGAGCATTTATGAGCGGAAAATCTTAAATGCAAAATCCAAGTCAGAAGCGATGGGATATGAAGGGCAGGCGGCTAGGATCTATTTCTCAGCTTTATCAGATCTCGTAAACGATGATTTTAAGTTTCATGGCAGAAGCAAGCGACCGCCAAAGGATGCCTTTAACTCTATGCTCAGCCTTGGATATACTATCTTGTTTTATGAAATTTACGCTGAAGCAGAGAGTCACGGGTTAAACCCATATATAGGTTTTGTACACGAAATCAAGGAGCACCACCCGGCGCTCATCAGCGATCTTTTGGAGGAGTGGAGAGCGCCTCTGGTAGACTCGACAGTTTTAAAACTGATCCAGGGAAATGAAGTCAGCATCAAGGACTTTAAAACGGATGAAGAAACTGGAGCTGTTTTGATGGAAAGTAATGTAATAAAGCTGTTTGTTAAAACGCTGGAAAAGAAAATGATGTCAAATATGAATTATCTTGCTTATCTCACAAATCCGATCAGCTTCAGGAGAGCCATCTGGTGGCAGGCAAAGGGGATTGCTTCCTGTGTGGATCAGGAAAATTTTAATGAGTATCAGCCATTACGTTTAAGATAAGTGCTATGATTGAGGATATTGATTTATACAGTGAAGACAGTCTGGAAGATCTTATTAACGGGACGACAGATCCTTACCAGGAGGTCCAGTATATTGTTCTGGTAATCTATGATATTGTGGCAAATAAGCAGAGATATAAAGTCGCAAAATTATTGGATAAATATGGAATCCGTGTCCAGAAATCCTGCTTTGAAGCCAAATTAAATCGTAAGCAATACAATAAGCTGATTGCCGAGCTTAAAGCAACTTTAAAAGCGGATGACAATGTACGTGTTTATAAGATTCACGGAAATGAAGAAATTACAACATTTGGTTCAAAGAAATATGAGGATATTGAAGATGTTATTATCGTTTAAAGGGAGGCATGTATGAATCAACTGATATTATTTTCTCCGGTCGGAGGGACTGACCCGATTTCATGGAATAACGGACGAGATGGTTCCATGCTCCATATATGTCGCTACTATAAGCCGGATAGAGTGATTTTATATATGTCCAAGGAGATACTGGATTTCCAGGCACAGGATGATCGATATCGCTACTGCCTGAGTAAACTGCAAGAGTTGCAAAATCGTAAGATGAAAATAGAGGAAATTGAACGTCCGGATCTGGTTAACGTCCATGATTTTGATTTCTTTTATAATGATTTCCGTAAGGTACTCATGAAGATTACAAAAGAAATGGATGATACAGATCGCCTTCTTTTAAATATTTCGTCGGGAACCCCCGCCATGAAAAGCTGTCTCCAGGTTCTGGCAAATCTGGGAGAAATTCGGTGTACAGCGATTCAGGTGAGTACTCCTGATAAAAAAATAAATACTCATACAAGAGATGGGTATGATGTAAAACTTGCCTGGGAAATCGATGAAGATAATCAGCCAAATTTTGAAAATCGTTGCAGAGAGATCCATAGTCCGGGACTTATCCGTCTGAAGCAGGAGGAAATCATCAAAAGACTCGTCAACGAATATGATTATAATGCAGCAGCTGTTGTCGCAGATGCAGTTATTGATGGAAGCGCGGATCGATATCGCAGTCTGCTTGAAATGGCAAAAAACAGATTACTTTTAAATCTGCCTGTTGCAAACAAAATCGACCGTGAAGAAGGCAGCAACTGCATACCAATAAAGCGGGATAATGAAGAAATAATGTTTGAATATGCACTTGCTCTGCAAATCCGGCTGCGGAAGGGGGAGTATGCGGATTTTATCAGAGCGATTTCTCCGTTGGTAGTTTCGTTATTTGAAAATATATTAAAGAATCGTTATCATAAAAATGTCGATGATTATATTCGCACAGATAAATCCGGTATAAAGAAATGGGATAGTAATAAGCCCATGGATCCTGAGATTTTTAATGCTCTGAATGAAGGATATACTATGGGATTTCAGTATGGGTATGTCAAGTCAGTTCATTTTGTAAAACTCATTGATCACTTTGGCGCTAATGATCAAAAAGTAGTGGCACTTGTTAATTCTGTTCGTAAAATAGAGGAAGATGTCCGTAATAAGGCAGCGCATGAAATGGTATCTATCACAAATGAAAATATTATCAGATACACTGGATGCAGTGCGGAAGAGATCATGGAAAAACTGAAAAGCCTGATTAAATATTCTTCAATTGATTTAAAACCTGAATATTGGAATTCTTATGATCAAATGAACGAAATTATCATTCATAGAATCTCCATGCCTTGATCTGGATATATTATTGTTTATCATATCAATACGCATTTTAGTTCTTAATTTTCTATACTCAAAACACACTTTGGAGGTATCCGTATGTACGATTATGATGTGTTATTTATTGGTTCTGGTCATGCGACCTGGCATGGCGCGTTGAAACTGGTACAGGCGGGGAAGAAGGTTGC
>OCTW011608655.1_pt1 | contig 10316 bp, 8 predicted proteins | sample 1539671 | NCBI WGS metagenome assembly OCTW01 (sample SAMN02144230, study PRJEB22623) | gut metagenome | biome: sheep rumen | host: Ovis aries | place: New Zealand
AGAACATTCATCAAAGTTGATTTTCCGGCTCCGTTTTCACCACAGATTGCGTGAATCTCACCTTCTTCTACGGTAAGGTTTACGTTATCAAGTGCCTTTACTCCGGGAAATAACTTGGTAATATTTTTCATTTCCAATAATGTTTTAGCCATTGGAACCCTCTTTTATATAATTTTTCTTGTATAAAAAAAGGGCTGTTAGAATGTGGTTTCGACTTGCTCAACCACCGAAACAGCCCTTTAATTTAGTCAGAGCAGACTATCTGAGTTCTGCTTCTGTGTAGTATCCAGAATCGATGAGCAATGACTTGTAGTTGCTTACATCGCCAAATACTGGTTCACAAAGGAATGAAGGAATAACTCCTGTTCCGTTGTCATAAGTCTTAGTATCGTTGATAGGTGGTTCTGAACCCTTCATGATAGCGTCAACCATTTCAACAACCTTAGCAGCAAGAGTACGTGTATCCTTGAATACAGACATAGCCTGTGTTCCAGCGATCATGTTCTTTACAGCAACTTTATCACAGTCCTGTCCAGTAATTACAGGGAAGTTAGAAGCATCATATCCGGCAGAAAGGAGAGCGTTTGTTACACCGTTAGCTGTAGAGTCGTTAGAGCAGTATACAGCGTCGAGCTTAGCACCCTTTGGACCATATCCGTTAGATGTAATGAGGTTCTCCATTCTCTTCTGAGCCTCTTCTGTAGACCAGTTGAGAGTAGCAGCCTGAGCTTTAGCTGTCTGTCCAGAAGGACATACGATTACACCCTTGTCGAGGTAAGGCTTAAGAACATCCATAGCTCCTCCGAAGAAGAAGTTGATGTTGTTGTCACCTGGGTCACCAGTGAAGAATTCCATGTAAACTGGGTCAGAAGCTGAGCGGCTCTTGAGTCCGAGCTTGTCAACAAGGTAGTCACCCTGGAGAGTACCTACTTTGTAGTTATCAAATGTTGCATAGTAAGAAACAGCCTTTGAGTTCATGATAAGGCGGTCATAAGCAATAACCTTGATGTTCTTTTTGCGTGCTGTTTCAAGTACGTTTGAAAGAGCTGTACCATCAATAGAAGCGATTACAAGAACTTTACAGCCGCTTGTAATCATGTTTTCGAGCTGTGATACCTGTGTTGGGATATCGTTTGCTGCGAACTGAAGATCTACTGTGTAGCCTGCTTTTTCAAGCTGAGCCTTCATGTTGGCACCGTCCTGGTTCCATCTCTGCAAGTCTTTTGTTGGCATTGAAACACCAACCTTTGTTGCAGAACTCTTTCCTTTACATCCTACCAAAGCAATTGTAGCAACTGCTAAAAGAATAGCGATAATTTTTTTCATAAGAAAAAACACTCCTAAATTTTTTTGATAAAGAGCCAACGGCTCTTTTTTACAATTAGGAGTATAGCGTAGAAAAACAAGGTAAATTCAACAGAAATCTTCAAATTTTTGCTATTTTCTTATTTTGGGTAGGGAAATCACCCTAGATAAAGTGATAAAATCTGTATTTTTTTGTGGTGGATTATGTGCTAATGGAATAGGGCAGAAGCGTAGCGAAAAAAGTATATTGACAACATCATCCCCGTTGGCAATATGCTTTTTTCGCGAAAGCGTATGCCCTATTCCTTATACACAGATGCCGCCGAATGAAATCCAGATTCAATTATCACTTTATCCAGGTTGTATTTATCAACATAGCTTGGTTCCAGCCAGATTGTAGGAATATCACCATAGCCGTTATTGATAGGCCGGATTCTGAAGCGGTTTTCGGAAATTTCTTCGTGGCGGGCGAGCTTTACCGCACATTCCGCAGCGAGTTCTGCAAGCTGAATAATCGGTTTATAGATAGTAAAATCCTGTTTGCCCTGGACAATATACTGGCAGGCGGAAATATCGGCATCCTGGCCGCAGACCGGAATGTGGGTATCAGGATAGTAGCGGTTTATCGCATCAATTACGCTTGCGGCTACTGCGTCGTTTCCGCAGATAATGGCATCCGGAAAGGTATCGCCCTTAAGGATCCGCACCATTTCCTGATAGGACAGGTCGTAATTCCAGCCATCAGTATAAAAGGTATGATTTATATGAACAGAGCTTCTTCGGATGATTCTGTCAATTCCTTCCATAATCAGGGTCATATTGTAATCTTCTTCTGGTCCGAGAATGCAGTACCAGTTGTTGCCCTGGGCGCGGCGCAGCATTTCCTGGGCCATCTGCTCTCCAACCTTTTCGCTGTCTATGGTCAGGTAAAGGCTGATATCTGCATTAAGTGTGAGACGGTCGTATGAAATAACGGGGATTCCTTTTGAACGGAGCTTCTGTACGCTTTCCGAAATTGAAGCCGCGTCCTTGGGCAGAACAACAACGGCTCCTACATTGCGCTCAAGAAGATACATGAGCTGGCGGTTCTGTTCTTCTATACTGTTTCCGGCATTCTGAACAATTACGTCGGCCCCCATCTCCTTTGCCTTGTTTATAAAAACATCCATGTCGCGCTGCCAGCGTTCAATAGCCAGAGTATCAATTGAAAAGCCGATGGTGAGAGGCCGGCTGGCGCTGGTTGAAGCCTTCTGGTCTGGACGACTTGCGGCGGTTTTTTCCTGTTTGTGGCAGGAAATAAAGAGAGAAAGAAGGAGGGGAATAAATAATAACTTTTTTAACATTTTATTTTACCTTTCTGTATTCCTTAGGGGAAAGTCCATATTTATTTTTAAATATTCGGCTGAAATAGTTCTGATCATTGTAACCAACCTCTGCCGTTATTTCCTTAATAGAGAGCTCTGTTTCTTCAAGCAGCTGGCGGGATTTTTCCAGACGTTTTTCGGAAATAAAATTGATAAAGGTTTCTCCTTTTTCTTCTTTAAAAAGCTTACTTAAATAGAAGGAAGAGAGGCCCGCAAAATCCGCAGCTGTTTCCAGAGAAATGTCGCTGGCCAGGTTTTCATCTACATAAGCACAGACTTTTTTGATAATAGGATTTTCATCTGCCTTTTTTACGCTGGAAATTGCCTGTGTGCATTCCGTAAGAAATTTCTGGGCAAACTCTTTAATCAGTTTTATATCGTTTTCGCTGCTTAAGGTAGCAAAGGCATTATCAAATGTGTCACTGGTAAAGTTTTTGTTTTTTTCGCGTGTAGTATTGTTAGCGGTAACTATCAGTTCAAAGAAGGTATTTTTGATTTTGTCTGCGGGAAGCTTTTGAGAGATTAATTCTGAGGTAAAAAGCTCAAGGAAGGATTTTACTCCGCCCGCATCTCCGCTACTTAATTTATTGATTATTTGATTTCTGAATTCGTTGATTCCGCTTCTTTTGCTGATAAGATTTTCAGCATCTGAAGAAGACTCCTTGTCAGAAGTGCCGCTGGAAAAACTGCTGCCATCAGAGAAAATAAGCCCGCCGTTTCCTGCGGTTTTATTGAGGGCAGAAAGGGCTTCTGTGTAGGATGCCTGCAGCATTGTTTTATCAGAAAAAATACTGCTGGCTCCGGCTCTTATTCCTGCGCTTATATTATAACTGAGCATTGTGTAAATCTTTTTAATCTGATCCTGTGCATCGGCATAATCAGGATTTTCATAAAAAAGAGGATAGAAAACGGCAATGCGGTTCATCATAAAAGAGCTTACAAGACAACGGTGTTCATTGTTTAAAAGCTCATGTATTTTCAGATAAGTGCTGTATTGATTATCCGAAGTGATATTTGGAAACTCAAAGCAGCAGAAAATCCAGGGGTTGTCAGAAAGATTAAAATAATCAAGGTAAGAAGAAAGATCTATGGATTTGTCGTTGTTATAAATGCAGGCGTAAATGAAATCATTTTCGACCATAGGAGAAACCATGTCGAGCTTTTTGTGCAGCTCCAGGTCTGCGTTTTGCTTTCCCTGCTTTTCACTTAAAAGCTGCATCGCACCGCGAATTGTTTCGATAACAACATTTCTGTTAACTGGTTTTGTAATGTATTTATAGGCGCCAAGGTTAATTGCTTCCTGCGCATACTGAAAGCGGTCGAAGGCACTGAGAATTACAAAAACAATATTCGGCTTAAGCTTAGTTATAACGCTTACAGTTTCAAGACCGCTTAAGCCCGGCATATTAATATCCATAAAGATGATGTCGATATTTTCCTTCATTACCGTTTCAATGGCTTCTGTACCGGAGAGGGCTGTAAAAACCTTTGCTTCACCGGCGAAGTTTTTATTGATAATAAAGGAAAGAGAATCAATTACAATCTGTTCATCATCTGTAACTAATATGTTAAACATGCTTTGGAATCCTTATTATAAATTTTGTGCCCTGGCCCTTATCACCGCTTTGAATGTCAAAAAGGTCATTTCGATGGAACTGAAGCTGCAGTCTTAAAAAGACGCTTATAAGACCGGTTCCGTTGTGCGACGAATTATCATTAAGCACCTCCGGGGCCAGACGGGTAGTTCCTGAGGCAACCGCATCAAAAAGAGCCTGTCTGGTTTGTTCCGGCATTCCCTCGCCATTATCGCTTATATTTATGATAATGTATTTATCGTCTATAAGGACTTCAAGACATACCCGGCCTCTTGAATTTTTTAAGCCATGCTTTATGCAGTTTTCAACAAGAGGCTGCAGGGTCATTGAAGGAATCTGCTGCGGGAAGGTACCTTCGGGAATCTTTTTTATAAATTCAAGACGGTTACCAAAACGAACCTTCATTATATATACAAAATTATCTACCAATGCAAGTTCTTCGTCAATTGAAACATTGCGGCTTTGCTGCTGAATATTGTAGCGGAAAAAGTCTGCAACCTGCTCAATAAAGTAACAGGTTTTATCGGCATTTTCCATCATGGCAAGCTGGGCACCGGTGTTCAGAGTATTAAAAAGAAAGTGAGGATTAATCTGATTCTGCAGGGCACGCAGCTGGGCATCTGTATAGAGGGCCTGCATTTCAATTTCCTTTTCCTTGAGTTCAGCTTCGGTGCGGGCTTTTTCCCAGATGGTGTCTATGTATTCGCGGATGCTGATAATCATTCGGTCGAAGGCCTTGCAGATGTTTCCGATTTCATCATTTGATTCCCTGTTGAAAAGAGGAACATCAAAATTACGGCGGGCAACCTTGTGGGCTACCTCAGAAATTTCAACGAGAGGTTCCATAATAGAAGTGATTGTAAAATAGAGAACAAAGAAAATCATAACAGAAAATGCAAGGAAGAAGAGCACGCTCAGAGTATTCAGAAAAACAATTTGATTTTGATTAGCTTCATAGTTTTCTGCATTCTGCTGAAGGCGAAGATTGTTGAGCTCAAGAATTTGTGAAAGCAGATAGTTGTAACTGTCCATAGCATAAGTAAAGTTTATTGAAACTTCATTTTCATTGTTTGCTCGGCGGGCAGAAATAGCAAGATTACTGTAGTATAAAAAAGCCTCTGTGAGCTGATGAACAATATATTCCTTGTGGGTAACTTCATTTAGAGAAGGAAAAACCTGAAACTTATTATAATAATCTTCAACCTTTGTGCGAGAATTATAATAAGTATCGATACTTTCAAAGGTGCGGTAACTGATATAGGCTTCCATTGCCTTTTCTGTATTTGTAACCGCCTGAGAGAAGTTATTCAATTCCGAGTTTGATTTATAGGACTGCCCCAGATTGTTCATAGAATAGAGGGTAAGACGCATAGTAGTAATACAGCTTGCCGCAAGCATAAGAATCGCAATACCAATGCAGAACATTATTCGCCAGCGGAGACTTTTACTTCTTATGTATTTGATTGGATTGAACCTTGTCTTTTTTTTCACCACTTTTATTACCACTGCATGCTGCTGATTTTTACATCAGCAGTAATATAAGAGTTTGCATTCCCCTTAGAGCGATATTCAAAAAGCTCATATAAGGCAACTTCACCGATAGTGTATGGGTCAAGAGAAACCAGCTTATTAATCCAGCCCTTATGCAGATACAGCTGACATACTTCATTACCTCCAAAGCCAATCAGCTTATATCTGTCCATATCAAAAAGTTCAGAAAGTAATTGCGCAGAACGGATAGTGTCGTCTTCTGTCAGTGAAATAAAAATATTGTTTTTTCCGTCTATAATTAAATCAGGAGAAATTGCTTCAATTACACTTGAAGTGATATTGGGTTTATTTTGCAGTTCAGACTGAATGCTGCTTATGAGGTTATTATTCTGATTTTCTGAATCATTGATTATATAAACAGTTCCGCCATTTTGAAGCATATCCTGAGTTTCATCTGCAATCTTTTTTCCCAGCTCCCAGTTATTAATTCCTATGTAGGAAACCTGTGGAAAATTTGGGGCAAAATGGCCGGTAGTGATAATTGGAATTGAAGGAGAATCTGAACGGGTAGGGACTTCTGACTTAAAATCCGGAGAATCTACGTAAAGAATTATTCCGTCTGCATTCAGATAGGAGCAGTAGTTTAAAAGGTCCTGAAGTGATTCTGTGTCGGCCTGTGATTGAGGAATATGAAGGTCAACGACAGATTTATAGTAGCCGGCTACCTTTGAAGCCCCTTTATAAACCTCAGTGAGAAAACTCTGGTTTTCGTAGGAGCCGGTAACAATTATGTGATATAGATATTTGTCTGCGGGGTTGTTTTCCTTCTGCTTTTGTATTCGTGCCCTTGAAGAAAAAAAGACAGTATAAAAAACAATTGAAAAAACGAGAAGAGCAATAAAGGATAAAATCAGGAGAACATATTTTATGAGTCTAGCTGTTTTCTTTTCCATAAATGAATGTGATACCGTCTGACTTTTTGGAATTCTTGAGGTCTGCTGTTACAGCGCCGCCTTTTTCCAGCCGGCCGAAAAGTACTTCGTCTACAAGCTTGTCCGCAATCTCGTCTTCTACAGTGCGGGCAATGTTGCGGGCTCCGAACTCTTTTGAGTAGCCCAGCTCAGTGATGTAGGCGATGGCGCGGTCTGTAACAGTAAGCTGAACTTTTTTCTCCTTCATGCGGAGGGCAAGACGGGCCACTTCCTTGCGGCAAACCTGTTTTGCAACTTCGAGGTCGAGATAATTGAAAGGAATTACTGCATCCAGACGGTTGCGGAATTCCGGAGGGAACTCGCGGTTTACGGCGTCGGTGAGGGAAGCTTCGAGTTCTGCAAAGCTTACGCCGCCGGCCTTGTCGCCGCCAAAACCTATGCTGCCTTTTTCAAGGTCTCGGGCTCCGGCATTACTTGTCATAATGATTATGCAGGAACGGAAGTCTGCCTTGCGCCCCTGATTGTCTGTAAGCTGGCCGTAGTCCATAACCTGAAGGAGTACGTTGTATATGTCTTCGTTTGCCTTTTCAATTTCATCAAACAAAATTACTGCACGCGGATTTTTGCGGACATCCTTTACAAGCTGGCCGCCTTCTTCAAAGCCAACGTAGCCCGGAGGTGAACCAACCAGACGGCTTACAGTATGCTTTTCCTGATACTCAGACATATCGTAGCGGAGAAGGGGCTCTTTGAGCAGGCGGGCAAGGGTGCGGGCAAGCTCAGTTTTTCCGCAGCCTGTAGGGCCTACGAAGAGGTAGCAGGCTTCCGGTTTTTCAGGATTTCTGAAGCCGGCGCGGGCTCGTTTTACGGCCTTGCCAAGGGCGGAGATTGCGGCGGACTGGCCGAAGATGTCGGCTGCCATTGTGTCTTCTATTGCGCGCAGAGCGTCCTTTTCTTCGCCCTTCATGCTCTCGATTGGAACGCGGGCGATTTTGGCGGTGACGCGGCGGATTATATCTGTGGAAATGCGGCTTGGGCTTGCCTCGGATGCGATGAGACCCGGATGAGCGACGGCGCCGGGGCGCTTAGCGGTGCGGCCGGCGAAGCCGCCTGATTTCAGGATGTGCTGGTATGAGCCTGCTTCATCAATAATATCAATTGCCTTGTCCGGCAGGCGGCGGTCCGGCATAAACTGAACCGAAAGTTTAACGGCTTCTTCAACAGCGCCTGCAGAGTAAACAACGTTATGGTGTTTTTCGTATTTTGGAATAAGACCTTTGATAATTTCAACTGTCTCTGCGGCGGTCGGCTCCAGAATATCAATTTTCTGGAAGCGGCGGGCAAGGGCCCGGTCCTTTTCAAAGTTCTTGGAATATTCTTCAAAGGTGGTAGAGCCAATCACCTTGATTTCGCCACTGGCAAGAACAGGCTTTAAAAGGTTAGCCGCATCTACCTGGCTGGAACCGTTTCCCCCGGCTCCCATAATCATATGAATTTCATCTATAAATAAGATGGATTTTTTCTTTTCTTTGAGCTCGTCAATTACAGAATGAAGGCGCTCTTCAAAATCACCGCGGAACTTAGAGCCCGCAAGAAGAAGCCCCAGGTCCAGAGAGTAAATTGTATAGCCCTTGAGAATATCCGGCACCTGATTGTTTACAATGCGCTGGGCCAGGCCTTGAGTGATGGCTGTTTTTCCAACACCGGCGTCTCCCACGTGGAGAGGATTATTTTTTGTACGGCGGCAGAGCACCTGCACGGTTCTTTCAATTTCTGCCTCGCGGCCAACAAGAACATCATAAGCGCCTTTTTTAGCCATTTCCGTCATGTTTACGGCAAAGCGTTTAAGGCCCCCTGAGTTATTTGAGCCCGGCATACCCGGCATTCCGTCAGGCCCGAAGCCTGCTCCCGGCTGTCCGTTAGCTCCCTGGCCGTTTGCCCCGGGAAGATGTCTCGGAGGGCGGAGCTTTGTAATATTTTCCATCAGGCGCAGGCGTTCTACACCGCAGGTTTTCAAAAAGTAAGAAGAGTAGTTGCGGCTTTCGTCGAACATGCTGAGGAGAATGTCGGTAATATCAATCATGTCAGAATCGCAGGAAATACAATGGAAAACGGCGCGGTTCATCATAGCCTGAAAGCCTGCAGACTCAACCGGAGCCTTAATTATTTCCGGATTTGCATTTTCAGAAATTACAGGAAGCTGGGTAGTAAGGTAGTTGCTTACTTCAGTTTTAAGCTCTTTTGTGTCGGCGCCGCTGTTCTGCAAAAGCTGCTCAACAAATTCATCACGGATAGCAGTGGCAAGCACGTGCTCCGGTGTGAAAAATTCGTGATGAAAATCCTTTGCAACAAGAAGCGATTCCGACAGAATGCGGCTGAGCATTGTGCTCACCTTCATCTGCTTTACGCTTCCCGGCTGTTTTTCCTGATTACTCAACTTCTACCCTCAAAGGAAATCCGTTTTTACGGGCTGCCTGAATAGTAAGATTTGTGCGAGAAACCGCAATATCATAAGTATAAACGCCGACAACAGAAGAGCCCTGCTCATGCACAGTGCGCATAAGACCCTCTGCTTCGTCGTGAGATTTATTAAAAATTGAAACCAGAACATCCACCACAAACTCCATGGTAGTAAAGTCGTCATTGTAAAAAACGACCTTTCGCTCCGGCGGCAGCATTACAGAGGTGTCTTCCGCAACTCCGCTTCCCGCCTGTGATATCTGATTATTATAATCACTCATGCCTATAATATAACACAATTTGAGTGAGAATTCTATAAAAAATTAGTCAGGAGGGAGGAGTCTCGGCTCCTAAGCATTCGCCATGATTCTTGTCATTTCAAGGACCGCTTTCTTTTCTGCCGCCTTGAGTTTTGAAAAGTCTCTGGCCAGCTGCTTAAGCATTGCTTCATCTTCGGTTATATCTGGGGATGGCAGCTTGTTGTCGATAAAACATTCATAACTTACAGAAAAAATCTTGGAAAGCCCCCGAATCACATTCACAGGGAGCTCCTGTTCCATGCTTTCATATTTTATTAGGGCCTGCCTTGAAATACCAAGCTCCTGGGCAAGTTTTACCTGAGTATATCTGTTCTGTTCGCGAAGAGTTTTTATAATTGATTCCATTATTTCTTTTCCTCTGTTGATTTTGAAACATCTTCAATTAGATTTGTGACAACAGTATTTATTTGTGTCGCATCCTTTTCGGAAATAACGGTATGACCTATTTCTGCTTCCAATTCTTTTCTGGCATTTCCTGCAATCCTTCCGCCACGCCTTGCAACAGACTGATTTTCTTCAAAGGTTTCTGGATTTTCTGCCTGTGAAATATTTTTTGCTGCAGTCTCCGCAAGCATATTAAGGATAATTTCTGTTGTCGTCATATTGTCGCGAAGATTCTGTTTTGTAAGTCCCTTATGATTTTTATATGCGCGTGTAGTCATTCCGGACCAGGCTTTTGTGATTTCATCGGTGAGAATGGCGTACTCTACACCTTTTTTTACTCCCCGCTGTTCCCATTCATCCGTAAGCTCTTTTCGAACCTGAATTGCCTGTAAACGCTGATTAATCCATTCGCGGGAATATCCTTTTTTTGCATAGGTTTCCAAAGCCCGGTCTATTGTCTGTTCG
>OCTW011474652.1_pt1 | contig 10315 bp, 8 predicted proteins | sample 1539671 | NCBI WGS metagenome assembly OCTW01 (sample SAMN02144230, study PRJEB22623) | gut metagenome | biome: sheep rumen | host: Ovis aries | place: New Zealand
ACAGAGTAATTAACTAACGGCTTATGCCGTTTGAAGCGGACTGGCGTGCCGTTCCTCCGGAACGGTCATGCCTTTCTTGCGGAATTTGCAGTTAAACGCACTTTGGATATTTCGATCTGCATCTATTAAAATGGATTGATATGTAGCACGTTGCTCATTTTTAGGAAAAATCTTTTTCCCTGTTCCATTATGAAGAAGATTCTCATTAATATTGCCATTATTTCCATATCTTATCGCAACGGTTGTAATATGGTTTCCGTATTGATCAAAATATAGTGGTTCATCAAAGGTGGCACAAATATCAGCAGTTGGATAATTAATCTTATCACGTTTGTAATAATCACTATCAAGCATCTCAATATAAGTTGGATAACGTTCTCCAAGAACTCGATTGATTGCGGATAAAATATTTGATTTCCCAGCATTATTAGGTCCAAACAATACAACTGGTCGATTATTAGGAAAGTTAATCTCAATATGTTCTATTGAACGATAGTGATCAACAGTGATGCTTTTTAATTTCATACATTAACCCTTCCTTAGTAGTATAACATTTTTTTATTATCAAGTTAATGACAATTAATTATCTATTATTTCCCTTTTGAAAAGCATTTATTATCCTATCGTAATATCAAAAATGCAAATGGTAACCATAAAATCTATATTTCTTTCTTTTTCATGGATAACGCATTGCCAACAGTTCTTGTGTTTCTTATCATGTTTAACTGTATTATCTGCTACCCAATCGTCAATTATCTTTATTATAGAAAGAAAATCTTTATTATTTTTATTGAAAAGAATTACAGCAACTTTTACATCTTTCCATGTTGAATACCTAAAAAGTTGTTTTATAGCATCCTCAAACCGTTTTATTCCGTGCCACACCTTACATTCTGCAATAAACGCTGCTTTATTTTCAAAAGGAATTAATATATCTGTTTTTCCTTCCCTACGAAATGTTTCACCTCCAGTGCCGTTTATAAAATGAGTACCCAAGGTTGCCAGTATTTGATCCCGCAGTTCTTCTTCCTCATATCTATTACTCGTTTTGGCAGTCTCTTCCATCACAGCACAACTCTGATTAATAATTTTTAAAATATTTTCATAATCTTGATCAGAAATACAATATTCTAATGGTTCTGCTACTTTTATTGGCGGTTTAGCATATTCTTTTTTAGTAATTTTTAATGGTACAGGATTTAAATTAGGTGCATCCTGATTTATTTGTAGTGGTATATGAAGCCGATTACATATTTCTTTTTTATGTTTTGCTCTATTTTTACGTCTTATTAATAAATCGTTAACTTCGCATTCAAGGCTTTTGTTAAAACTTTCTATTTCTTGATTAACATATCCAATCATGATTTTATAGTAATGAAATTTATCATCAAAAACTTTATTTACATACTCATTAATATTATCTTCGTTGTTTATTAGTTCCTTAGCAGTAAATTGCAAACACAATGTAAAACTTCCACAAGCAACAAACTCTGGTTTTACATAATCTGTTACCTCGTAATTTTGTAATATCATTGTGTTTGGTTGCAAATCCAATAAATTGTAATCCCCACTAAAAGGAATATAAAATTTTATTTCATATCCAGGTATTTCATAAAATTCTGGTTCTATACCGCCTTGATACTGATACCAGATATTTCGTTTCTTAATTTTTGTTTCATTCAATGTTTGTTTAATATTCTCAGAATAAATTATAATGGATTGTATCGTGTATCTGTTAACATAATATTGAATCCATTCGTCAAAATTACCATAAAGTATTTCTTCATCAGACATTGATTCAATTGCTGTTTGACATGCGTTATATATTCCCATTGTATATTCTCTCACTGTTTTTCCATTAAAAAATGTATGCTGCTTTTCCATAAGTCTCATCATCTCCGATTTATACGAAATATACTTAATATTGATATAGCAATTAACATGTGCTAAATCCATTTTCCTTATTGTAATTATAAACAACTTACAAAAACTTTACAATCATAATTGGTTGCACAATTTTCTCCAAAAGCCCACACTACGCAACTATAATCGCACATGTTATAATTATGATATAAAGCAGAAAGGCCGGTGTTTCATTATGACCACACTGTATATTGCAGAAAAACCAGATATCGCGAGGACAATAGCCTATCACTTATGGGACAAAAACTACCAAAAACATAATGGTTATTTTAAAAACGGCGATACAATAATAACCTGGGCGTTAGGACATCTTCTTGAATTGGCACCACCGGAAACCTACGGGGAACAATACGGAAGCTGGACAGCTTTTACTCCAATATTTCCGACCAGCTGGATTCTTCAGCCCAATCCAGAAACAGCCGAACAACTCAACACAATCAAAACACTGCTTAATCAGTTAAATCCCGCCACTGATACTGTCGTTCATGCCGGCGACCCTGACCGGGAAGGACAGCTTTTGATTGACGAAATCCTTGAGTATTGCAACTACACCGGCAACGTTAATCGACTGTTGATTAATGCCAAAGACCCGGTAAACATGAAAAGAGCATTTGATAATATTGAAAGTAATAATAAATATAAAACCTTATATCAGGCAGGACTGGCGCGTCAAAGAGCAGACTGGCTGGTCGGCATGAATCTTTCAAAATGCTATACCATTAACTCATCACAAAGCCCTGCACGCCCAACCTGGCGCATAGGCCGGGTAAAAATCCCCACATTGGCATTAGTAGTAAACCGCGCCAGAGAAATTGCAGCTTTCAAACCGTCAGATTACTACATCTTGAAAGCCACCTTCAAAATTTACGGGCAAAACATTTTTACCGAATGGGTACCAGGGGTAAACGTCCAAAAAGATAAAAACGGAAAAGTAATTGATTTAAATCTGGCCAGGAACCTTCGTAATCAACTTCGTAAAACAACAGGCGTCGTAACCAGTTTCACAACAACTACCGAAACAAAACTCCAGCCGCTGCCTTATTCGTTAGATACATTGCAGGTTGAAGCGAACCGTCAGTTTGGCTATTCACCCAAAACTGTATTGGATACTGTACAGAAACTTTACGAAAAGAAGCATGTTACATACCCACGTTCAGATTGTAACTACCTGCCTTCTGCCCAACGGAAAGATGCTAATACCCTGTTACCCAAACTTGCAGCGTATGGAATGCCACAGGCAGGTGCTGCGAATCCGAATATCGTATCCCCCGCCTGGAACAACAAAAAAGTTACGGCCCATCATGCGATTATTCCTACCGGTATTGTTCCGGGAGCACTTACACAAATTGAAGAGAAAATTTACCGCATGATTGCACTCCGCTATATCCTGCAGTTTTATGATGTTTGTAACATTGAGAAAGAGCAAATCGAAGTTCAGCTCGGTACAGAAGTCTTCAGCGGATACAGTTTGAAAATCACACAGGAAGGTTTTAACAGTCTCCATCCCGTTATGTCAAGAGTTGAAATACAACAGCATCCTCCATTTCCAAATATTAACGTGCAACAAAATCTCGGAGCACCTTGTTATATGGGCTATGATACAGAACATACTAAAAAGCCAAAACCTTTCACCGAAGGCACCCTGTTATACGCAATGACAAACATCTGGAAGTTTATGGATCCGGATAATCCCAATATTGACAAATTAAAAGAGGTTCACGGTATCGGAACGCCCGCAACAAGACAGGATATTATTTCCGAACTGCAAACCCCCAGCAGAAATGCATTGCCCTATTTAATTAAACGCGGTAAGGATCTATTACCAACTGAATTTGCTTTTCATGTGATTGATAATTTGGACAATAGTTTAACCAAACCGGATTTTACTGCTGAAATGGAATTTTCGCTATCTGAAATTGTCTCCGGCAATATGTCTATGGATGATTATAATAAGCGCATAACGGATATGACAAACGATAGTATCCAACACACGCAAACACACAACATTCAACCGTGGCCGTCCTTTCCTTGCCCATTATGCAATGGAGGTTACCTGGTTAAACGTTATTCGACGAAAAGTGAAAGCTTTTATTGTACATGCACAAACAGCTGCACAAATCCGAAAACAAGCTCTCCATTTTTCTCAATTTACGGCAAAGGCCAGGGGGATGGAGAACCTGTTGTTAATGGAAACCCTGTTACGCCTATATTTATATAAAAACATTATAAAATTACAAAGCAAAAAACTGAAGAACTTCATTCACACATTTATTCAAATCTTTTTTTACATCACTTTCCCAAAATCGCAAAACAAGCCATCCCTGTTCTAATAAAGCATCATTCACAAACCGATCACGTTCAACATTATCAGCAAGTTTCTTCCTCCAAAAAACTTTATTAGTAGCAACTTGTTCTCCCGGCCTGTCCTTATGCCCTCTTGCGTGCCAAAAATCGCCATCGACAAAGATTACTATTCTTTGTTTCGTAAAAACAATATCTGGAGTTCCTAGCAACCACTTAACATTTTTTCGATACCGTAACCCCTTATGCCATAAAGCTTTTCGCAGCAATACTTCTACTTTAGTGTCTTTGGAGCGGATGTTTTTCATGTTCTTTTTTCGTTGCTCCGGAGTCAAAACATCCGCCACAATTCATCACTCCTAACCTAATCACTATTAACTCATTATCTACACATTCCCCATAATCTAGTTATGAATACAAACTCATAGTAATTTATAAAAATATTATCTCCCCAACCTCTTTATTTGTTTCATAATTTTCTTTGATCAGTCTAAATAGCTCATCCAGTTTCCTGGCTAACACATCTTCAGACAAATCACATTCCCAAACAACTATTGCGTTCCAACCCAAGTCAATCGCCTGTTTATAATTATCCTTATCTCTATCAATTATACATTGAATTTTAATCTTCCAAAAATCCCGATTAACTTTTGGTAATTCTGCATTCTTACAAGAATGACCATGCCAGAAGCAGTCCTGAATATAAACTGCCGTTTTGTATTTTGGATAAATAATATCTGCGTCTTCAGGGAAAGCACATTTTGTTTTTCTGTTGCGGATTCCTCTAGCAAACAGATTGGCTTTTATACTATTAATTAAATTTGTATGCTTTTGACTCTTAGGCAAACAGTTGTAAGAATACCTATCTAGTTCATTTAATAGATTATCAATCTTCCAAATCTGATAAAAAACTCCCTCTAAAAGTTTAACAGGTATACTGTTTCCTGCCATACGTATTACTTTATCCCTGGCAAATAAAGCATCACCCTTGTGAAACTCTAAATTATGACTTTTCAACACTTGATAGTCTTTATCAGTAAAACCCATAAATAGCATACACTCTCTCGGAGTAAGATATCTAAACTTGCTCCTTCCTTTAATATGACTATCAAAGTAAAGATTTCCTGAATTGGGATTTCGATCCTGTTTTGTTGTTATTGTTCGTATAACATCAATTTCACTATTAAAGTGATTCCCCGGTAAAATAATCTGTGGATTATCGTCCCATATTTTTTTCCTTGAAACTGTTTCATTGGGTGTACATTCAACAGCTTCTTCCAAAAACTCCGCGTTTGTATAGTCAGTTCTCAGCAAGTCCTCGACATGTACCTCGCTGAAAAAAGGTGAATTTATATAATCTTGGATGACACCGCTTTCATTTTTCATTTTTAAATAATCAAGTGTCAGTTCAGCAGCTGTACGATTATCTCCAACAAAAACACTTATCATCAACAATCTTGGCCTGTTTTGAGGAAGTCCAAACGATGAAGTATTTAACTGATAGTATTTGCTTATATAACCTAGATTTTTAAGATCGCTAATCCATATTGAAAAATTCTTAAAGTGTCTGCCTGATAATAACGCCGGTACGTTTTCCATCAAAAGAAAACGCGGCATAGATTTATTGCAGGCTTTCATCTCCGACAATAATCTCCCAACTTGCCATAATAAACTGGAACGGCTGCCTGAATCTTTATCAATTCCTTTATTATAGCCGTGAAATGCGCCTACATTAGATAAATCCTGGCAGGGAAAGGAATAAGTTAAGATGTCTATTTTATCCGGCAAATGACTTCCGTTTAATTCACAAATGTCAACAAAATTATTATTCCTTTCAACAGCTGTATATAAATGCTGCAAAATAGGGAGTGAATACGTTTTTAACGATTTAAACTCCAAAGCATTTTTACCAGTAATACTGAAAGTGTGCTTTTTTAGAGCATTCAAAATATCTTCTTTACTCATGCTTTTTACATGTTCGGGTATTGTTGTTGCATTATGAATAAAATCATATGCAATAATAGCATGAATATCCCATTCGCATGTTGCCACGGTATTAAAGTCAAGGCCAAGATTTCTTAACGCTTTGGCTTGACTACCAATTCCACTGAATAGTTCCACAACATTATACATTAAGTTACATCCTTATCTTATCTATAATAAATTCATCCCTGCTATACCAGAAAGATCTATGGTATAAGTAAACCTTGTAATATTATTAGGTAATCGGTCATTTTTGAATGATTTCTCAGTAATACAGGGAAAACTATCGTCAACACAATACCTTTTCCATTCTATCACCTTATATTTTATATCACGAGCAGTACGGCCTTTTTCTAATCCCATTTGTTTTAATGATAATTCCAGACTTTCTTCATCATACCCCTGTATTAATAAAGACTTTACCACGTCATTAATACTGCGGCCAAGCCTCGATTCTTCAAATCTGGTGAATATTAAATACAATGGCTTCAACGCCTTTTTCATTTGGTAAATGCTGCTTATCGTAACTTCATAACCATACCTCAACGTGGTTGACTTAACCTCTATGCTGCAATTGTCAGTTTCAATATCATGTGTTGCATGATCTTTACCTGTCCAAACGGGCTGAATTCCTTCACTTAAGAGTCTTTCCAGCATTAACAATTCTCCCAATACGGAGTATGGAGAATCATTCTTCGCCACGTTACCCAGTAGTTTTTTCCAGTTACCCCACCATTCTTCAGGTGCTTTGACAAGTTCAGACCGCAGTCTGCCATCAGTCCCCGGATCAACAAAATAACAGCATAAAACAGCAAATTCATCCCTTACAGTCATATCTGTGCATTTTAGCAGAAGAATATCATAAGGAATATTATTAATTAAAACATCTTTTTCAGTTTTAATTGTCACATTTGAGAATTTTTCTGAAAATGGCCTGTAATTATCAATCGGCACTGCAACTCCTACCCAATTTTCCCCTTTTAATGTCCATGCAAAGTAGTTTTTTGGTAAAACTGTTAATTGCATGCATCTTTCGAAAAAACCTCTGTTAAAATTATCCTTTATTTGTTTAAGAATACTAGTTTCCATTCATTAACCCCTTATTTTATAAAATAATCACAAAGTCTATTAACATAACCTTGGCAACCGTCTACTGTAAGCTCCGGTTCCAAAACCTGTAGTTTGGCCGTATTCAAAACCATCATTTTACGAAAAAGCTGTTTTTTTCTTCGTTCATTATTATCCAACTCAGAATTCTTTTTCATTATTTCACGATATAAATCCACCCGATAACCGGTTCGCCCGCAACGATCAACCAATTGAAGGATTTCATCTGTACTGTTATCTTTAAGAATGCGATTTGTTTCAACCAAATTTCCCTGCCAGGAAAGATGTATATACCACCACAAAACCCTCAGCCATATTCTCCTTGGTTTTTTCCAAAAACGATCCGGGTGATCTATACCATATCTTTTTTTTACCAAATCAGGAACAACACAGATACTCAAAAATCTCCACATTCCAGAATTAGACGCTGTTCGTATGTTCATGCCATATTTATTATTTAAAATCACGTACAATTGCAAACCAAAGAATAGATCTACCTGATATGAATTATTTTTCTGCGATATTTGCTCCTCTTTTATCCCTAAAACGGTTAAAGTATCAGTAAAACATTTTTCAAGATCCGTACGAAGATCCTTATAATCTTTGGGGCACTCAAATTCGCCAGAGGTACTGTAATGATTAAACTTTTCTTCGGCATCACCAATGCCAATTTCAGCCCATTTCATTTATTATTCTCCCTGTCTTATATTTTCAAAATAATCTTTTATTGAAGCGGCTAATTTTGTCGGTGAGTCAATATTCCATCCAAGTTTGGTGACAAAATGATTAACAGCATCTGCAATGGAGCCTGTATCATAATCCACACCAGCCCTGCCGTTTATAACCTTATCCCAATCCTGATCTATAGCTTCTTTTGCAGATACAAAAATAACAAACAAAGCCGACGACAGGACTTCCAATAATAAAGGGGTTTCAGATATCGAAGTCTCGACTCTGAGGTTCTCATAACTAGGGTGTGCTTTATTTAGCTGAATTTCAACATTATCATTATCAAATTTATCGTGTAATGCATCGCAGGAATCATTAAAAAATACTTTCCATAATGGTTCGCCCGGCTTATTAACCTCCATTATGGGAAAAAGAGATCCATTTCCGTCAATAAATATTTCATATTGGTCTAATACTCCCAAAATTGTACCTGGTTCTTGAGCTAAAGTTTCTTCATTTGAAAATGACTTACCTGAATTCTTTAAGTATAAAAATGTCTGTAATCTTATACTACCTTTAATTAAACCTTTTTCTAAAACTTTTGAGACAGTAAACTCTATCGAGGAATCCAACTTATTTATTACACCAAAGGGAATAACCCCACAAACATCAGAGTTGGTTGATACCCATTTTAAAGCAACACCAACTTCTGCAGTTGATGGAACAATTCCACCAATTCCAAACAAACAATAAGCTTGCGCTAAACTACATTGTTTATTAATTATCAAGTTGTGTGTTTCGGGTGACCAGTTACATCTCGGATCAATAATTTTTCCAACACTGCTCAAACCTTCATCTTTCTCTATACGAAGCGGAAATTCTTGATAATCTTCAATGTAACTGAATTCCGGCTGTTCGCCAATATAACCTATATCAGAAAAAAGTGATTCATTTAATACCGGATATGAGTTAAATGCTGTATTCATACTTTTTCTCCCTTAAAACTATATCTCCCTTCACTCCACGATCGGCAAACTTTAATGCAACTGTTCCAGTAATATAGCAGTTATCTTTCAACGATTTAATATGAATATAGCTTTTTGAATTGAATCTTTCTGAAAGGACGATACCTGCTGTGAAAAATTCCAAACTCCCTTTAACACGGTTTTCATTTATTTTAAAACTGCAGGAATATTTTTTCTTTTTATTATTTTCAATTACCTGAATGCCTGTAACATTTAGTTCTTTAATGCCAATAGGAAATACGTTTCCTATTACCGCTTCACTTTCCCAGTCGTTTGCTTCCAAGCTTTTAAATTCAGTTATTACCTGTAAAGCAATTTCATATTCCTGTTTTTTTAAAAACATTTCAAAGCTTAACTCTAAATAATCCCTAAAAAATTTTGGCTGCCCGATAATTTTAAGGTAACTGCTTTTACGGTTTTTATGTCCTTGTCCACCACCGCCTCCACCACCTTTTGGAACTGTTGGCTTTCTCCCAAAGTCCTGACTAGGCAGCAATAAAGTTGCCAGCGCTGTTGACAAGCCTGAAGGCGTCTTTACTGTATTATCTGGTGTTGTTTCTGTATATTTCACTTTAATTCGTTTAATAACATTTTTTTGTATATTCGTAATAATTCTGGGATTATTCCCGTCAATGTTTCTGTCCGACCAAGAAGCATGATCAGCCCTCTCACCCTGCCTTATATATTCTTCTAATGATAAATTAGAATCAGGGTTGACAGGATCTTTAATGTTTTTTAGTGTATTTTCTGAGTTAGCAACAAAAAGTCCTATAATATACTCATTTTCTTTGGACTTTGGCATTCGATGTGTCCACTGCCCATCAACATCATAACCAACAATCATGCCTATTTTTCGTGTATACATGATAATAGGACTGTTCTCGCCTTCCATAGAAACATATATATTCGATATTTGTTGGAACGGCGTTTTGCCATTATCTGGTGCAGCCAAATCCAGTTGACTATCATTAAATTTCGCGTGTGCTAAATAACCGGAAGTTGTATTTTCCAATACGCCCCTAAGGTTAATAGCATCAACCGTGTATTCGACGCCTCCACTCTCTATTAATGATTCTGAATCTAACTCACAACCTGTTGCCAGTATGTATAATTCCCTGACGATTCTAAACAAACATAGCATGTCGCAGACTTTTATCTTGGAACCATTAATACTTGCAGAAAGATATGCACCATATCTGTAATGTCTGTTATTAATTCTGGGAGCGTACCATCTTTGAACAGCTATTTTCAAATAATCAGAAAGCGACTTAACCCAGTACGGTTTATCGGTTTCAGACTCATTTTTC
>OCTW011545484.1_pt1 | contig 10314 bp, 7 predicted proteins | sample 1539671 | NCBI WGS metagenome assembly OCTW01 (sample SAMN02144230, study PRJEB22623) | gut metagenome | biome: sheep rumen | host: Ovis aries | place: New Zealand
GCCACACGAAGCAAGGGCTGCAGAAACACGTTTTCCTCCGACCAAAGACACAATACCCACTCCACAAAAAAGCCCCTCTGGACAATCCAGAGAGGCTAAGTAAAAGCTACATTCCTGTGCTGCAGGCGTCAGGCAAGGCTGATGGTCTGCGCACGGTCGGGCCCCACGCTCACCAGCGTGACGGGCGTCCCCGTTTCACGCTCGATAAAAGCGATATAGTCGCGGAAGGCAGAAGGGAACTGCGAGGGTGAGGTCATGTGCGTCAGATCCGTTTGCCATCCAGGGAAGTCACGATAGACGGGCGCCCATCCCTCTGTATTAAAAGGCATGTCGGTAGTGCGCACTCCGTTGCGCTCATAGGCCACGCAGACACGGATGGTCTCAAAATCATCGAGTACGTCACCCTTCATCATGATGAGCTGCGAAACGCCGTTGATCATGATGGCATAGCGGAGGGCCACCAGGTCGAGCCAGCCACATCGACGGTTACGCCCCGTGACGGCTCCATACTCGTTCCCGATCTCGCGTATCTTGTCGCCTGTCTCGTCGAAGAGTTCTACAGGGAACGGACCGCTGCCCACGCGGGTACTGTAAGCCTTGAAAATACCAAAGACCTCACCGATAGACGTGGGCGGCACGCCAAGTCCCGTGCAGACACCACCACAGATGGTGTTGCTGCTGCTCACGAAGGGATAGGTGCCGTGGTCGATGTCGAGCATTGTACCCTGGGCCCCCTCGGCCAGTACGTTACGTCCCTCTGCAAGGGCGCGGTTCAGCTCGGTCTCCGTGTCGGTAAGGGGGAAGTGTTGCATGTACTCGATGCCCTCAAACCACTTCTTCTCCTCGTCGGTGATGTCGAAGTCGGTGTAGTGAAGGTCGGCCAGAATCTGCAGGTGGCGGGCCTTCAGCGCCTCATATTTAGCACGGAAGTTGTCCAGTATATCTCCCACACGCAGTCCCGTACGAGAGGCTTTCTCACTGTAAGTGGGGCCGATGCCCTTGCCAGTGGTACCCACTTTGGCCTTTCCCTTGGCGGCCTCGTACGCACGGTCGAGCACGCGATGAGTGGGCAGAATCAGATGGGCTCGCTGCGAGATGTGGAGCCGCTGATGGAGGTCATAGCCTGCCGCCTCCAGTTCGCAGGCCTCTGCCATAAAAAGATCGGGCGCAATGACACAGCCTCCACCGATAATATTCAATTTGTTCTCGTCGAAGATGCCCGACGGAATGCTGCGCAACACGAACTTCTTTCCTTCGAAGAGAATGGTATGGCCGGCGTTAGGACCGCCCGCGAAACGAGCCACGATGTCGTATCGGGGCGTGAAAACGTCCACAACCTTTCCCTTTCCCTCGTCGCCGAAAACGATGCCAAGCAAGGCATCTACCTTTCCTTTTGCCATTATCTTATCTGTGATTATTATGTTTATAAACTGGTTTTCTTTGCTTTTCTTGCCCGCTGGGCACATTTCTTACACTCGCCGTTCAGGTATAGGATGGGCTGACGCACGCTGAAGAGGCGAGCCCTGACGGTGCCCAGATACTTGATCAGCTCAGGGCGCTCCAACCGACGTATCTCGCCGCACGTCTGGCAGACGAGGTAGGCACGGGGAACTTTTGAAGTCAGCAACTCGTAGGATGCCGCACGTCCCAGCGCATGCTTGAGCAGGATACGGGCCGCCACGAACGTGTCAAGCGTATGGAAGAGCGTGGAACGGCTGACACAGAACTGTGACTCACGCTCCATAAAGTCGGCCAGGTCCACCTGTGTGAATATGCCACCAAGACGACAGATGGCGCTCAGCACCTCCTGCCGTTCCGCAGTCTTGCGCATATTGTTGGCTTCCAGATATTCATTGAGCCCCTGCAACGCTTTCCTATATATTTCGTCAGACATGTCCATTCCAGCATGCAAAGTTAGCGTAAATGAGTGAAACAACAAAGAGAAACGCCAGTTTTCTTTTGGCATTTCCGAGTGCAAGTCCTTCTTCACCCACAGAGAGCGGAAGGAAAACCTCAATCTCTATCTGTTCACGAATCTGCGCTATCCATCTTGCTCAAGGCGGCATGGATAGCCTTCCGCAACGGAAGTCCGGCCTGAGGCAGAAGGGCATCGGCCTGGTCGCGCAACTCGAGCAACGAGCGCTCATGGAACTGGATGCCTTGGGAGAGCAGACGGGCTGCGATAAGAAATCCGCACAGTTGGCGCATGGGATGCTCGCTGGCAATCCACTGGAATGCCACTTCGGCAGCCCATGGTTCGCGGACCAGAAGGTACATCACACAGGTCTGTGCCACCTCGGCCGTAGGCATCTCCTCCACCCAGATGTCGGCCATCTCGGGCAGGAACTCGGCTTGGGGCATGAGCATCGGAGCCAACAATTTGCTCTCGCGGATGTTTTCGTTCCACAACCGCTGCGCTAAGCGCCGGCTGGCAGGAAACTCGCGGGCAATGGACTCCAGGCGTGGCAGCTCCACGCCGAATACTATCTTGTAGGGCATGCCCACCTCGCGCATTCGGGCCGAAAGCACGCCATTCATAGCAGAACGGAGGCTGGCATGAATCTCACGTAGCAGGTCGTCGAGGGTAGTTTCGTTCATAGTGTGGCATAATCACGACTATAGCGCAGCATCTGTTCGGCATAGCTCTCGTCATAGTCAACATGAATGGATATAATCTGCCCACTTTCGTCGCGGCAGGGGGTATAGCGGGGATTGATGAAACCCTTGTAGGGAGCCAGGTCGAGGCGACGGTAACGCTGGAGCACTTCGGCATGGAGAGTAGGGTTGATCGCCACGCCGTAGGTCTCCACCAGCTGACGGGCAGCGGCATAATCGCCCGAGCTCTTGATGCGCTGTACCTCGGCCAGCAACGCGGCGAAGGCTTCGCGCAGTCGATCATAATCCGTCACACGAACGTAAGTCTTCCCGTTACACATCTCCAAGCTCACCGCCTCGGAATAGTGGGCAAGCGTCCAACGGGCGATGAGCGCACGATTGCGCATGTGTGCTTCCTCTATCTGATGGCCAAGTTCGATGCGCACCAGCTGAGTGAGCAGCCCGTTCATCATATAGCTGTAATACTGTGCTTTGTATGCCTCAGCATCTGGCAGGAGTCCCAGCTCGAGCATCTTGGCATCAGCCAGGTAATAGAGAGCGAAAAGATCGGCACGCGCCTCCTCGATGGTGCTGCCATAGGCTTTAAGCGAATCGGGGTCTGTACCGGGAAGCATACGCCCGCTCCCATGGCCGAGACACTCGTGGAGATCGGTATGGAGATCATCGCAGAGACTGCCGTAACGGTTTATCAGCTCACGCGTATCGGCATCGATGACAAACTCCTCGCGGAAGCCATTGCCCTTGGCGGCCTCGTCATAGGCATGCGTGAGGTTCCCGATGGTCACGCTCTTGCTTCCGTGTTCAGCACGTACCCAGTTGCTGTTAGGCAGATTAATCCCGATGGCACTGCTGGGATAAAGGTCACCACCGAGAATAACCGCATTGATCACTTTGGCTGAAACCCCTTTCACTCTTTCCTTCCGGAAACGAGCGTCCACCGGCGAATGGTCTTCGAACCACTGGGCATTCTCGCTGAGGGTGGCGGCACGGCGAGTGGCTTCGCGGTCAACGAAACTCGCATAGCCCTCCCAACTGGCTTTCAGGCCCAGCGGGTCGCCATAGACTTCGGTAAATCCATTCGTAAAGTCCACCTCGCCCTGTGTTTCGTTCACCCAGAGGATCGTGTATTCGTCGAAGGTCTTCAGGTCGCCCGTACGATAGAAGTCCACAAGACGACGGATGACAGCGGCCTGCTGTTCATTCTCGGCAATAGGCAGTGCTGCCTCCAGTTCCGCAATGATATGGTCGATGGCGGCTCCGTAGCGACCTCCACTCCGCCACACATCTTCGTACAACTGGCCGTTCCGCCGGATAAGCGTGCTATTGAGTCCGTACATCACGGGGCGTTCCGGGTCGGGTGCCTGCGCTTTCATCCGTGCATAGAAATCCTCCGCTTCGGCCTGTTTCACGTCGGGAGCATAGTAATTGCATGCCGAGGTGAGCAGGAGGTCAGCGCCCTCTGCCTGATTCACGCGCTTGGGGAGCACGTCGGGGTCGAAAATAACAGGGAAAAGCTCAGCCATCATCGCCTCGACATCCTGCCCGGCGGAAAGCGGAAGCGACGATTCGTCGCACATCAAGACGGCTTCGCGCAGGAACGTCGGAGAGAATGCGGGCTGGAATTTCTGGCTGCCATAATGGTGATGGATGCCGTTGCTGAACCATACTCGCTTGAGATATACGTCGAAAGCGCGAAAGTCGTCACTCTCGCGCTCGCCCTTGTATTGGACATATACGGCCTCCAGCATCCGGCGGATGCGCAGGTTGTAACGGCAGTTCTGATCCCACAGGATGTCCCGCCCCCAGAGTGCCGCCTCACTCAGATGATAGAGCAGGACTTGCTGGCGGAGTGTCAGGCGCTCAAAGCCTGGCACACGATAGCGCAACATCTGCAGGTCGGCAAAGCGCTCATCGCTGTAGATGAAATGTTCCGAAGCCAATTATATTATTTAAGTTTCGGGAGTTCTTAACTCGCCATTTTACATTGATATAATTCACAGATTGAAGTTTCGGGAGACCTGATTCCGTGGCAGTATCCGGTTCGGGCTGGGTGGTTCTTCTTCCGCCCCCTTTCCGGGCGATGACAGCGTGCAGACTGTATGCCTGATTCTCAGGGCTTCCAACCTCACCCCTCGACGGAGCACGCTCCTCCCGCCGATGGAGCACGCTCTTTCCGCCGACGGAGCACGTTCCTCCCGCCGACGGAGTATGTACCGCCGGGCTTCCCCCAGTGCGGGGACAGCTCGCATGCTTTTCTTCGATGTCACTCCCGAAACTTCGGTCATATTATAGTATAGCGCAGGCGGTCGACGCACAAAGTGTGACGACCGCCTGTACCCTATGCTTCGACTTTGGCTTTCCGCGCCTGCGCTGATTTCTGCTTCTCGCGACGTTTCTCCATCTTGCCCTTCAGCTCCTGGGCATTGGCCTCACGAAACTCGCGCGGGCTCGTGCCCGTTCGCTTGTAGAAAGCTGCATAGAAAGACTGGCGGTTCGCGAAGCCTACCGCCATGGCAATCTCTTCCATGGTCATGTCTTCGTTATGCCTGTCCTTGAGCATATACATAGCTTCCTTGATGCGGAACTCATTAACCATCTGCGAATAGTTGTCCTGGAAGCGCAGATTGATAACCGCACTGATGTATCGGGTGTTCGTGCCTAACTCATCAGCCAGTTTCTGAGCTGAGTATTCCGGGTCACGATACTTTTTCTCGACAATGAACTTCGCCATTATCTGCTGGTAGAGTTCCTCCACCACCTTGGGGCTTAACAAGGTGCGATACAGTGGGGCTTTCACCTTCTTCTCCGTCAGATTGTACTTCGACATAATGCAATCAATTCTCCTTAGTTTTGTTTAGTTTAATAATAGATTTAGTGCTTAGCTTGTGCAAAGTTACCACTTTTTTGTCGATTTCTATTACTTTTCCTCAAAAAAAACGTCACAAAACTTCTGTTTTTACATTAATTGGACGAAGAAGATGCCATCAGAATACCCAAAAGAGGTCAAGCGAGAGGCTCCGACGGAGTCTTTGTTGCCTTTTCGTGTTCTTCGAGTGCGATGGTGAAGCGAGCTATCTGTAACATTATTTCAGTGCGTTTTTCCTCGAGGTCCTCACGCTGCGAAATGATGGAGGCCTGCATCTCGTCTTCATTCACATGATTGCGCCCGCCTTCGGCTTGCAGTGCCACGAGGCGGCTGTTCAGCCCATCGACGCGTGCCTGGCAGAGCGCGAAGTCAAGATGTACTCGCCTGAGCTGTTCGCGCAGAGCGTTCCAGTCCTTACCTTCCGAGAAGACATCCTCGAGTTCCGCATACTGTACTGGCGGATTGTGCAGGTTGAAATTATGTATCCAGTGGTCCAGCACACTGCGTTCCCGAGCGAGGTCGGCCGCAATCTGCTCGTCCATCTGGGCATAGTTTTCCTCCCTCCCGCGTATGTGCTCCACTTCGTTCTGCATTGCCTGAGTGGTCTTTCGCTCCGCCTCCTCGGCCTGGAAGGTGTTTTCCTTTTCGGCGTATGCTTGTGCAAAGAGCATCTTGGCCTCGGTCTGCCCCACCACTCGCTCAAATGTGTTGCGGTTCTCATCGATGGACGAACGGCATGTCTCCATGCGACTGTTCAGCGCGTCGATCATGACATGCACCTGTTGATGCAGTTCCTTCTCGTTCTGCAGAACGAACTCCTGTGCACTGAGCTGCAGTTGTGCATCAGCTATCTGGCGGTTCACTTCGGTCCATCGTGCCAGCAGTTGCTGCACACGGCCCTTCACGCCTTCGCGACTTGCCTTCCATGCATTCAGCCACTCGGGGATGGTAATCAGTTTGTCCAGAGCGCTGTATGCCTGACTGTAATGACGGTTTGCTGCATCCAGCTGCTGTTGGATACGATCCACCTGCCCAGCCATGACCTGACATCCAGTGTTCACCTCGTTAAGTCGGGTGCCGAGTTCGTTCTTGCGCTGTTCGAGACGTTGCAATTTCTCGGTCAGTTCGTTGATGGAGTCACGATGGAAGTTGAACCGCTCCAGATCCTTCTGTGCCGTGTCAGCATCGCGTGCGGTATTCTCTATGAGCTGGCGAAGCATGGCCTGACGTGCCTCGAGGTTAGTAGTCGGAGAGCAGTCGAGGAACGTACGGTCGAGGCTGGAATAGACGCGCCACTCGCGCACGTCCTCGGACTGCCGTTGGCGCAAGGTGCTCAACAGCCCCTCCTCCACCTGCCGTCGTCCCTGGCATTCAGCCAGTTCGAGACGAAGACGCATGAGCGTCTCCTGCTGATTCTTGGCCTCGACGGCAAGATGTTCATAGTCCGACTTGAACTCGCCGATGAGCTTACTCTGTTCGAGCATGCTGTCACTGTGATATGGATGGTGAGTGGCGCCGCACACAGAGCAGCTGACCCCCTCACGCAGGTCGCTGCGAAGCTGGATGACATTCTGGCTCTTGCTGAGCATATAGGTGTATTCCTTCTCGTGGCAGAGACGCTGGAGGCGTGCCGACTCGGCCTCGAGCGTGCGTATGCTGGCCTCCGTGTGTTCGATATGCAGGCTAAGGTCGTGGAGCGTCTGGGTGTGTTCCTCTATGAGGGTGTATCCGATGGATATTCTGTTCCAAAGCGACTGGGCCGACGTGAGCATCTGCAGACGGCTCTTGAGCGACATGGCGCGTTCGAGCAGCTTGCCAGTGGTCTGCCCCTGGATGGAGACTCGCTGACGGTTGATTTCCTCGTTGGCCGAGTCTATATCGGCCGTCACGTCGCGGAATTCGGAAAACAGTCGGCGCAGGAGTTCGTTCTCCTCGTCCTGCTTGCGACCGGCCTCGGCCTGGCGCTGACGAAGTTCCTCCTGGCTGAGCTCGATTTCCTGCAAGCGCTCGAGGCGCAGCAGCACAGCCTCGCCATGCTCCAGCATGTGTTCGTGCATCTCGATGCCCTGACGTTCGGCACGCAGTGCATCTATCCGATGGGAAATCTGCTCTACATTGGACGTATGTTCACGCATTGAGCCCTCGAGCGAGTTCTGTTGTTCCACGGCCTGCTCCACCCGCTGCCGCAGATGGGCAATTTCACATTCGAGCGTATTATTCGCAGCCCTGAGTTCCAGTCCCTGGAAGACCCGCTCGTTGGTCTGATAGCAGAGGGTCTCAGCCTGTTGCCTGCGTTCGGATGCCTGCTGCTGTACCTTTTGCTGTATGCCCCACGCCTCGATCTGGTCCTTTGCCTCCTGTTCCAGCGATTGCCGGTTCCGGCGGTTCTGTGCCGCAGCACGCTCCAGAAGGCGCATGCGCAGGAAGGTGGGCTGCACGGCCTCGAATGACTCGAAGCGACGCAGGGCATTCTCGTCGTCAATCAGGGATGACATCTGCTTGTTGAGTTCATAGAGGCGCACCTTCTCCTGACCGAGGGTGAGCTGCACCTCGTTGTAGCGCCTCAGCCATTCCTGCTGCCGGCGCAGGCGGTCGAGGCTTTCCTCGACGTTAGCCAGTTTGGTCTCGGCCAAGCGCCGTGCCTCCAACGTGCGGCTCAGTTGCTGAGGATTCATCACACTGGCACTTCGCTGTGCACGCGGAGCCGCAGTCATAGGTTGCTGCGGCACAGGCTGCTCGGGGCTTGCTGCCGGAGCCGTTTTCTCTTCTCTTTTGCCGAATAGACTCATCGCTTCGTGTATTTTTCAAGCAAAGGTATTACTTTTTTTTGAATTGTCCCTAATTTAACGTAACTTTGCGCCTGAAATCACAAAACAGAACATATATCATGGCACAGAAACCTTCGATTCCCAAGGGTACACGCGATTTCGGCCCACAAGAGATGGCGCGACGCAACTATATTTTCGACACCATACGCGATGTGTATTCGCTTTACGGTTTCCAGCAGATTGAGACCCCGGCGATGGAGAACCTCTCCACGCTGATGGGGAAATACGGCGAGGAGGGCGACAAACTACTGTTCAAGATTCTGAACAGCGGCGACTTCCTGCGTGGTATCGATCTTAGCTCACTGGCCGAAGGAGCTACGGGCCACCTGGCTGCACAGCTTTGCGAGAAAGGTCTCCGCTATGACCTCACGGTGCCCTTTGCACGCTACGTGGTACAGCACCGCGAGGAGCTGACGCTCCCCTTCCGCCGCTATCAGATTCAGCCCGTGTGGCGTGCCGACCGGCCGCAGAAAGGCCGCTACCGCGAGTTCTATCAGTGCGACGCCGACGTGGTGGGCAGCGACTCGCTGCTCAACGAGGTGGAGCTGATGCAAATCGTGGACGAGGTGTTCCGCCGCCTGGGCATCCGAGTGTGCATCAAGATTAACAATCGCAAGATTCTCTCCGGCATCGCCGAAATCATCGGACAGGCCGAGCGCATCGTGGACATCACCGTGGCCATCGACAAGCTGGACAAGATCGGGCTCGACGCCGTGAACGAGGAACTGCGACAGGCAGGACTGGACGACAAGGCCATCGAAGCACTGCAGCCCATCATCCGTCTCGAAGGCACGAATGACGAGAAACTGGCCACCATGCGACGTGTGCTGGCCGCAAGCGAAACAGGACAGAAGGGAATTCAGGAGGTAGAATACGTATTCCGAACACTCGCCGCCACACAGCTCGATGCACAGCTGGAACTCGACCTCACGCTGGCGCGCGGGCTGAACTACTATACCGGCTGCATCTTCGAGGTAAAGGCACTCGACGTGCAAATCGGGAGCATCACCGGCGGCGGACGCTATGACAACCTGACCGGCATCTTCGGCATGCCGGGCCTGAGCGGAGTAGGCATAAGCTTCGGCGCCGACCGCATCTACGACGTGCTGAACCAGCTCGAACTATATCCCGAGGCTGTGACCACAGCCACTCAAATGCTCTTCATCAATTTCGGCCCGGCGGAGCTGGCCTACTGTCTCCCGTTCGTGGCACGCGCACGCCGCGACGGCATCCGATGCGAGATATACCCGGATGCGGCAAAGATGAAGAAGCAGATGCAGTATGCCAACCAGAAGCAGATTCCCTACGTAGTGCTGGCAGGCGAGAGCGAGATGGCAGCCAAAAGTTTCACGCTGAAGAACATGCAGACGGGCGAGCAGGCTATGCTCACACCCGACGAACTCATCGCACGCGTGCAGGCCTGATGCCCGGCACGTCACCCGACGACAGTACTCCCCCACCACGGCTCCGCCCGACAAGGCCAGCCACCGACGCCGATGCGGCGTGTTGCACCCTCGGATGCGGCACGCCGCATCGGCATACGAGGCGTGCCACGTCTCCAGACGAGGCATGCCACCTCCCTTGCATGACCAATCATCGTACGAACGAAGCTGTACATTATCCCTTGAGGGGAGGGGCGTCACAGGTCGCTCCACTTGCGTTTGCGACGCACATAATACTGCCACAGGAGCGAGAACTGGCTCTGTTCAGGCACGGGCGACAAGACGGCGGCGGCCAGGTTGGCCCTGCGGTCGGCCTCAAAATCGGGACACATGGCACGGAAGGCACGTCGCGCCCGCCACACGGCGCTGCAACTGCCCCACTGGCCGGTAAGGAAGAATTGCAGGCTGGCCAGCGCATCGAGCCAGAAGCGAAGGCGCATCACTGGACGCAACCTCGACTCGGGCAGATTCTTGTAGAGCAGGAGCAGGTTGTTGCGGAAATTGAGGAACGTCTTCCGGGGATTATCCTTCGGCAGCGTGCCTCCGCCCAGATGATAGACCA
>OCTW011263980.1_pt1 | contig 10311 bp, 4 predicted proteins | sample 1539671 | NCBI WGS metagenome assembly OCTW01 (sample SAMN02144230, study PRJEB22623) | gut metagenome | biome: sheep rumen | host: Ovis aries | place: New Zealand
CTCTCAATGACACGCTCCTCATTCAAAACACTGCAGAAAACATCCTGGATGTTGCACCCGACGATCCCGATGCCATTTTCCAGCTCATGCAGCTGGATTATCATGCCGGACGCTGGGATCAGGCTTACAGCAAAATTAGAACCCTCCTCGCACATCCCGAACAGCTCAATGCAGACAATGCCAAATACATGCATTATTACTATGCTGAAATTCTGCATGCCGCTGAACACGACGATCTGGCCATCGAAAGCCTCAACAATGCCACACAAATCCAAAAAACATTCAGACAAGCAGTCGATCTCAAACTCACATTGCTTCTCGAAAATCAACGCTGGGAAGAAGCACTGCCAATCTTCGACAATCTGCTCACACTTACGGATGATGTTGAGGTTCAGGGTGCCATCCACAAACGCATTGCAGAACTCTATCACTTCTATCTGAACAACCCACAAAAAGCCGTACAGGAATACGAACAGGCACTCACTTTGGGCGGGGACGTCGAAGATGTCCCCATCCGGCTGCTACAGCTCTACCAGGAATTAAAACTCTGGCAAAAAGCGGCAATGACTGCACAAATACTTGCCATGGCGCAAGTCAATTCCCCCGATGCACGTACCGACTACCTCACAGTCCTGGGCGATATCCAGGCAAACCACCTCAATGAAAGCACCAATGCAGTCAACACCTATCTCGAAGCCTTCTCACTGTGCCCAAATCATCATGATACATTGATGCATCTGACAGACCTGCTCATCGAAAGACAGGATTGGGAAAACATCCGCGGAATTTTCGACCACCTGACCTCAAAACTCACCGCAGATGACATCGAAACTGCAAAATCACTGGCATGGTTATCCAAACGGGTCGGCAATAATACCAAGTGCTCCGATTGCCTGCAGCAAGCCCATCATGTCATGGAACAATACAGATTCGATCTTCAGGCCATCGAAGCACAGGCTTTAAATGAAATGCCTCTGCCCCCCCGAAAACACGTCCACACATCACCTCAGGGAAGCCTCACGGTCGATTCTGCACTCCTAAAAAATCCCGAAATCAAACAAAATAGCCCCGAGTCGCATCATTCCATGATGACGACACCTACCTATACCAAAACCACACAGACAAATGATGACAATGCGCTGTTCACTCCCAAATCCCCTGCATCTGTCACCAAATCATCTACCCCCATCCAGCTCCCGGACGAAGCGCTCCTCCCCATCGACGGAAACTCCCAAAGAAACACAAGTACAACTCCAGAATCGCCGTCTGCACATACATCCAACTTTTTCCCCACCATTATCAGCAGGACGTCCAGTAAACGCAGCATCATGCATGCCTTCGAAACACTCGACTTTACCCTCGATGACATCCGTACGCTCGGCGAAGAGGCACCACACATGACGCAACGAGCCATCGACGGACTCCTCGATATCGCTGTGGTCACGCACGAAACTCACGAACCGACGCCGATCACGGCCACCATCTCCGACATCATTCTGCAGGCTTTGTGCACGACCTCAACGACATCCACACCACCGGGAATCAACAAACTGCTCGCTGCCCTCGTTTCCTCCGAAGCATCCCCGGCACTCTGCAAACTCCCACCTAAATCTGAACTTCCCCAGGATACCATTCCCGATGAATTCATCGCCATTTTCCATAAACTTCGTCTGCTTTTAAAACGAAATCAGGTCGAACTTCGCACCAATACGTTCGACTCGCTCTCCAACGCCCTCGTCCTCAACTCCTATCCCCCCGCGATACTCTATTCCGCCATGCAACTGTCAGGGCTCACCCTCGATCAATGGACGACACGCATGATTTATGCACTCGTCCTGACACGCCCCGAAAATCTACTGTGCGCAGCACTTACCCCTGCCGAAGTCTTCGATCACCTCAGCAATGCTTCCATTGCAATGAGCGCCGTCCGAACCAAATCGATCGATTTGCCACCCGATATACGCGAACAATATAAAACTCAACTCCAAAAAGCCGGCCTGAATTCTGCCATGATCCCAAGAATCACCCAGGATACACTCTCTGTCATCAAACAGCATACACTCACCGGCAAAAAAAATGCCATACAGGCCGCTTTTGTACTCTCGCAAAATCTCGTCGACTGTCTGCAAATACTGATCGAAAATGAAAATCTGCGTTTTCCGACAACACTTTCATCGCTTAAATCTGTAATGAAATTTTCTCCTATCATAAAAGACTTTATCCTCTTCTCCATCGGATCCAACGCACAAAGACTATACGATCGCATCTACAAATAAATGATACATCATAGATTGCCATAGCCCAGAACTAGTGAAATTATCATTGCAGTTTTATCCATCATTCATGTGAAATAATCCTATCTTTAAAACTGCTTCACATTCTGAATATTTTTTTGCAGGGGGCCAAGCCCCCTGCGGCGCTATTCCTTCGCAGACACGTTCCCGCAAACGTGTCTGCGAAGGAATACGCGCCTACCCCCGATGCGGGGCGTCGCCCCGCAACGCCCCCAATGCATCCATTAACTCAAAAGCAATTCACTGAATGATATGAAAAAACTCATCATGATACTTTTTGGGATTTCTCTTGCCATATGCATGACCGGATGCAAAAAAACAGAGCCTCCTCCCCCAAGTCAGGAAATGGATAACGACGATATTCCCATCATGTACAATAATGAGAATTATCTCTATTGGGGAGCAGGCAAATACAGGGTCCGGCGCAACAATCCTGTGTTTCAACGGTATGCGCCACTACCAACATATCTTTATAGCATGCCTGGCTATGACATCATGTTTTTCGAATTTGCCATAGAAAGTGCGCATAAAGGTTGGAATACACTGCCAATTACCCAAATAACTGATAAAATTTATTCACTCTATCAGGGAAAAGAAAGACCCATCATCCGAATTAATAGTTGTGAATTATTCTATAACACCAATATGCTCGAGTTTAGCTTCAAATGTTCAATTGGTTTTGAGCTCATCGCAAGTGACACTCCAAATCAGTATTTTGTCTATGAAGAAGGCTATTTATATAAAGTAAAAAGAATAAGCAATTCAGATCAATCGCCCAAAAAAGAACTCTGGCCCAAATATATTGCTGATATTCCGCAGACAGACCAGCCTGATTTCCCGATCCCGATAGAAAAAGAATTTTTCTACTATACACTCTTTGTACCACAAAATACCCTGGAATTTGAAACGCTCAGCATACAGCAGGCCGCAAACGAACTTTTCGAGTCAGCTCTGCTGGCTGAAATAAAACCTTCACAGCTCGAACATCTTTATATTCTCTACGACGGTATCGCAACTTTCAATGACAAAAAAGCCTATGAATTTACAATTCTTAATAATTTCCACGATATTTTCAGCAACGTGTATAAAAGCCACGAATATAACGACAGATATGAATGCAGCAAAGATATGTGTCCTATGGCCACAAAAGGCATTTTTCGAATGGGAGTGACAGAAGACCATCAATATTACACCTACAAATTGGAGCCTGTCGACACAAACAGAACCGCTCATGCTCCACTAAAGAAAGAAGAAAGAAGAACTTATTATCAGAATTACTATTTCTTCAGATACTATTTCAACGACAAACGACTGCGATTCATTACACCTGCCCCACGATATAGGGTGAATTCTGCAATCATTCCCGAAACTGCCGCTCTGGGATTGGGCGACTTATTGGATAATGCACTCCTTCACAACAAGACCCTTTTCGATCCACAAAAAATTCAAAACCTCGAAATGGACGGTCAAAAGGTTTCCATTTATGCAAACCTATTCCCTTATAAACCTGACTTTTACGATGTAATATGGACAGGCGTCGATACCATTCAAAATGAAGAAGCACTCGAATTTGCACTCATCATGTTTCACGATATTGAGACAGATTTTGATTACAACATCATCCGATTCGCGGTCACCCAAAGCGGTAAATTATTTACGTATGCTATCCAACCAACGCTGGGCGGCAGTCTCACATTCAATGACACTCCGCCCATGACATATAAAGAATTTCGAAGATTTTATAAAAGTAACACAAAAGCTCCTTTTATGATATTTTCCGACAAGGATTGCAGAATAATTTCAAAACAACTCAGCATCCATTTCGATGTTCAAATTCTCCCCATGATGACACCGATTGAGTCTGCTGGTTATATTGACCAGCTCATCGATAAGTATCAAAAACCACTTATTCCCGCCTCCTGGAGAAAAAAACTCTATAAAGTTGGGAAAATCAATGGCGAAAATACATACGAATACGAGGTCGGACAGGAAGCCGGACCATCCCTGGTATACCTGCTGTTTAATGCAGCTGTTTCTGAAACAGGGAAAGTCTATATCTATGAAAACGACTCGCCTAAACTTGTCACGGATATTTCTTTAAAATAATCATTCGTCAACCCAAACCATCCAGAGTATTATGAAATCTTCACTTTCGATTTTATTGATTACTATTCTGTTCATCAGTACAACAGGATGTAATCACAAGCCCACTGTACCTCAAACCAATGAGAATGAGAGCGATTCCATTACGCCTCATCCCGAAACCAATACAAAAGATAATAATAAAGAAGACAGCCAAAACAAAGAAAACAACCAAAACAAAAAAATCGACGAATCCTTAGTTCTCAACCAAAACCCAGAATTTAAACCATCATTTGGTTCAACGTCCTACCTCTATTCTTTCCCTAAATATGATATTGCTGCTTACAAATTCGCAATCGAGCGCAAATTCGATCGTTGGAACAATCTCCCTATCACCAAAATTGCGAATTACATTGTCAGCCAATATCGGGGAAAAGAAAAACCGCTCATTTGGATCGAAAAGTGCCAATTGCTCAAAGTCAAGTACAAATTGTTTGACGAGGAAAGACTTGACACGACTTGCACGACTGGATTCATACTCATCGTCAATCACGAGATTCAGAAAGTTTTTGGATACAAGGAAGGTATTTTATACAGGGCAGATACTACCAAAGATCCCGACGATTATGAACCAGAAATTGCCGCAAAAATACCCGAAGAAGAGGAATCTAACCTGCCCATTGCCACGCCAACCGAATACGTCCATTATACGCTTTTTCTCCCCCCAAATCACCTCGAAATCGATGGACTACCCGTTCTACAGGCCGTGAACGAACTTTATGAATCCGCCATCTTGCCCTCTACCCCGCCTTCCCAATTGGATCGTTTTTATATTCTGTTGGATGGTCTCACCAAATTCAATAAAAAAGAAGCCTACGAATTTACCATAGGAACCGGATACGGTCTCAAAGAACTGCATCAATTCTTCCGAATGGGTGTTACTTCGGATCACACTTATTATACCTATGTGATCGAACCTGTCGATACTCATAAAACAGTTCCTACAAATCTCGCCCCACCCGTCCCTACCGGCTATGGTCAAGGCTATGGAACGCCTTTCTCATACGTTCGAAAATATTATCAGAATGGCAATTATTCTCTCGAACTGCCTGCGCCACGCTATAAGCTCTCACAGCCACTTACTCCCGAAGTCGCCGCATTCGGCATCGTCAAGCTATTTGACAGCACTCTGCTCAATAATACAACGTTATTCGAACCACAAACACTGCAAAAACTTAAAGTCTCCCCTACACATCAAGTCACTATCTACAAAGATTTTATCCTAACTACACCGAACAGACTACGAATTGCATGGATAGGAGTGGATAGAATCCACGATGAAGAAGTACTCATTTTTAATGTCAATAGCCGCATTGTTGCTGTTTCGCAAAGCGGCAAATTATATACTTATATTGCAAAACCTGTCACGGGAGGAAAACTCACGACCAATTCCAATTTACCGCAGCTCGAAAAAGATTATAATCACTTATGTTTCGATCATCGGTCTCAACGAACCGGCCCAATGATGAAAGATATCATTGGTTATGTATCAAAACGCATGAAAAAAGATAAAACCGTTCAGTCTCTTCCCTACTTATCCCCAGAAAGCTCCGAACCGTATATTGACGCACTGATTGACGAGTACAAAGGTGAATCCAATGCCATGCCATGGCGTATTAACTTGTATGCCAATGGCAATATCGATGGCAAAAAAACGTATGAATTCGAGGCCGGGCAGGAGATATGCTTGGGTGATTATCTTCTGCGCTTTAAAGCAGCCATTTCCGAAAATGGTAATATTTATATTTATGAGAATGACACCCCAAAATTCGTCAGACAAATTACTTTTGATTAACTTGTTTATTCACGATTCACTGTTTACTGTCCATTCAGCATTGGGTTTTCTGCATTCATCATTTATATGGCATAATCTCCTTCGAAATGCTATTGGGGCGTTGCGGGGCAAAGCCCCGCATAGGGGGTAGGCGCGTATGAAATAGCGCCGAAGGGGGCGGCCGCCCCCTTCATACAAAACTCAAATGCCTGAGACATGGAGTCATCAATGGCAAAATCCGGCAATTCCAAAAATCGAAAGAAAACCATCTCTAAAAAGTCTGCCGCAAAAAAAACATCTTTCGGCAAAAAAATCCTGAAATTCATTATCATTTCCTTCCTCCTCATCGGTATCCTCGGTTGTGCGGCGGTGGCACTCTCTTTCTGGTACTATTCGAGGAACCTCCCCGGCATATTCTCCTACGACGATTACCATCCGCGCCAGATGTCTGTCATTCTGGACAGAAATGGCAATCCGCTCCTCGAGCTCTACGAAGAAAGACGCACGGTCGTTCCGTTTGCCGATATTTCGCAGCATATGAAAGACGCAATGATCGCTGCCGAAGATGCGACATTTTACACACACAAAGGTCTGAGCTACATCGGCATTTTACGCGCGGTTATTGTCAATATCCAACGAGGCGGGTTCAGTCAGGGATCCTCTACCATCACTCAGCAGGTCGTCAAAAATCTGCTTTTAACCCCCGAAAAACATATCTCACGTAAAATTCAGGAAGTCCTGCTCGCACGCCAGCTCGAAGAAGCACTTACAAAAGAGGAAATTCTGGCGATATACCTCAACCACGTGTACTTCGGGCATCGCAATTATGGCATCGAGCAGGCCGCACTCTATTATTTTGGCGTGCATGCCAAGGATTTGTCTATTGTACAGGCCGCAACACTCGCTGGCATCGTACAGTCACCTGAGCGACTTTCACCCAAAAAACATCCGGACAGGGCTATCGAAAGGCGCAATTACGTCTTAAAGCAACTGCTCGAAAAAGGTCTGCTTCCGCAGGATCAGTATCATGCCGCACTTGAAGAAAAAATTGAGCTTGCACAGAATTCACGCGATACCATTGGAGCTGCCCCCTATTTTACCGAACATGTCCGCCAGATGCTCATTGCTGAATATGGCAAGGATTATGTTTACAGTGCGGGAATGCGAATCACCACGACGCTCGATCTCGAAGCACAGAAAATGGCCGAAGCCGCTCTACATAAGGGGTTAATCAACTTCGATGAGCGCCATTATATGAACCGGCCGCTCAAAGATCCCTCCAAGAAAAAGCCGACCAAATACGAAAAAGATAAAAATTACGAAGCCAAAATCGCCAAAATTGAGGGTGATACAGTTTACTTTGAGCTCGCAGACAAAACACTTCCCTACGAGCCAACCTCGCGCCAAAAAAAAGAGGGCCCCATCGACCAAACCTTTAAAGTCGGAGATACCTGGTTCGTTCAGATATCTGACTTCGATAATCAGGGCAAGCCGGAGAAAATCTTTATTCCAAGCGGTGCTGACGGTGCCCTCATCGCCATCGACACAAAAACACATGAAGTCAGGGCGCTCGTCGGCGGTTACAGCTACGCCAATTCGGTCTTTAATCGCGCCACACAAGCCATGCGTCAAACAGGGTCTTCATTCAAAACCTTTGTCTATGGAGCAGCACTCGAAGCCAAACTCATTTCGCCATCCACAATCATCGACGATGCACCCAAGGTTTTTCATATTCCCGGTAAAAAGGAGCCTTGGTCTGCCAAAAATTCCGACAATAAATACAAAGGTCCGATGACCGTGCGCGCCGCCTTTGCGCAATCGAGAAATACCATCGCCGTCGATGTGCTTGAACGCACGGGCATTGACAGAACCATCGAATTCGTCAGAAAATTCGGCATTGATACGCCTCTCGTCGACAATTACACGCTTGCACTCGGCAGCTCGAGCATGACCGTCATCGACGTCACCAATGCGTATGCAACAATAGCCAATGGCGGCATGTATCATGCACCTGTTTTTATCACTGAAATCATTAAGGATGGCAAACCCGTTGCGCTTAAAACATCCAAACCGCACAGGGCCATTGCCGAAGATGTCGCTTTTGTCATCACATCCTTGCTCAAATCCGTCGCTACCGAAGGAACCGCACGCAAATACCTCGGAAAGTGGAAAATAGATGTCGCAGGGAAAACCGGAACCACCAATTCTGCAAAAGATGCATGGTTTGTAGGATTCACTCAAGATATGGCATGCGGCGTTTACGTCGGTTACGATGATCCCAAACCTCTGGGAAAAGGCGAAAGCGGATCCTCTACCACGGTGCCTATCTTTGCAGATTTTATGTCAGATTATCATAAAGATATGAAAGAGTTGGCTTTTACAAAACCTGACTCTGTGGTACAAATTGAGGTCGATGCTGCAACGGGGTTATTACCCTCCGCATCTCAAAAAACGCGCAATGAGGTTTTTATCAACGGCACGCAGCCCACACAACAGGCGCCTCAGTCCGATGATTCCAATGCGCAGAATTGGATGATGAAGCAGCTCAATACCCGAAGTGATGACGTGCCCGATGATGCCGACTACGACGACACCGGCAGTGAAGATGAGTTCTGATGTTCAAATCGTTTAAATATGCAGCGGCACTCATTGCCTCATGTACAATCTCCCCTGCCGCTGCACAGGAATCGGACGATCCGCCTCCGCAAATCGTCACTCAAACAGAACAACAGGATGTGTATGCACTTCCCGAAGAACCTGATTTGAATGAAGAAATAGCGAACGATGCTTCTGATCAAACGGGAACTGCCGAAGAATTATCACACACTTCCGACGACATGCCTCAAGCCGGCAGCGAATCTGACGCTCAGACTTCTCAAAACACGACGCAGGAAGTCACCCAAACGGATCGGATAACCACTCAGACGACGATTCTCCCGCTCGTTCAGACCTCCGTCAACAAATGCGACGAGACCATGTCGTATCCCAATGCGACAATGAGACGCGCAGAAACGGCATACACCAAACGGCGTTACACCACTGTCATCGAAACACTGCGCCCTGTCTATGAAAATCTGCGCTGTGTCGAGGATACCGATACAATCATCGAAATCTATTTGTTGCTTGCTGTATCGCATCTAGAACTTGGCAAATCAGCACAGGCAGACAATTTCTTTCTCAATGTCCTGCGTACCGATCCAGATTACGATCCCCTCGGCGCTATCATCATGCTCCCGCGCGCAAGTACCGAACGCATCGAAGCCCTGCGCGCCAGTCATGCCGATGAACTCGAAAGCCTTCGCCCCGAAAGAACAAAGGAATCCGTCGTCGAAACGCTGTTCGTTCCCGGGGAAACCGAAAAAAGACTCTACTGGCTCAACTTCGTTCCCATGGGTGCGGGCATGTTCCAAATGCATCAGACCGCATGGGGTATTGTCTATGCATCGACTCAGACAGCCGGTATTCTAATGTCCATTCTCGGCGGCGGCATGGTCGAATATTACCGGGGAGACAATTTCACGTTTTCACACGATGACTATACATACGCTAAAAAATGGCAGGCTGTCCAAATCACGGGAATCGCAATGCTCGCGGCTGCTTATGCTGCCAGCGTTCTTCACGCCATTATCATCTACGAAGACGCTCCTATTAACTGGCTCTCCCCTACCAAAACCCCACCCTCATACACTCAAATACCAGCACCTTTCCTGCTTCCCGACGGGGCAGGTCTCGCCTACGGTATGACATTTTAAATGTTATACAAACGGATTTACTCAGGCCTTTAACAATGAGCAATGTGCAGTTAGCAATGTGCAATGTGCAATTGAACGCAAAACTAAAGGGAGACTCTAAAGCTTATAAAGAAAGGCGTTCTTAATGAGCAATGAGCAATTGAATATGCAACCTCTCAAATGTCACTCTAAAACAAAAAAAACTTAATTCTTTAGGAATAACCTTGAGAATGCCTCCATTGCTAATTGCTAATTATCAAAAGTGAGCAGCGTTAGCTGCGAACAAATCCGTTTGTTAAAAACAGAATTCACCCAATCAATGCCATCTCAACGAAACAGGCAATTTTCCCCATAATTGCTAATTATCAAA
>OCTW011469878.1_pt1 | contig 10309 bp, 10 predicted proteins | sample 1539671 | NCBI WGS metagenome assembly OCTW01 (sample SAMN02144230, study PRJEB22623) | gut metagenome | biome: sheep rumen | host: Ovis aries | place: New Zealand
TACACAGACAGCAGGTCGGGATCAGCTTGGAGACTTTGCTCCGATGTTCGCTCACCTGAACGACGATGTACTCTTCGGCGAAGTATGGAATGAGAGTGCAATTGATATAAAAACAAAGTGCATCATAACAGTGGTTTCGCTTATGGCAAGCGGAATTACAGATTCTTCCCTCACATACCATTTGCAGAACGCAAAGGCTCACGGAGTTACAAAAGAAGAAATCACCGCAATCATCACACATGCTACAATGTACACAGGATGGCCAAAAGGCTGGGCAGTATTCCGTCTGGCAAAGGAAGTCTGGAAGGAAAATGAGACTGCCAAAAACGAAAAAGACTGCTACCAGAATTCAATTTTCTTCCCGATTGGAGAGCCAAACCCATATGGAAAATATTTTGTAGGACAAAGCTACCTTGCTCAGATTTCCAAAGAGCAGATTCCGGTTTTCAATGTAACTTTTGAACCTGGTTGCCGCAATAACTGGCACATCCACAGTGCAAAATCTGGAGGAGGACAAATGCTTATCTGCGTGGGTGGCCGCGGCTGGTATCAGGAAGAGGGAAAAGAGGCCGTCGAACTGCTTCCCTGAAGCGTTGTGAATATTCCTGTCGGTGTAAAACACTGGCACGGGGCGGCAAAGGACAGCTGGTTCAGCCATCTGGCACTGGAAATTCCCGGCGAAAAAGGAAGCACGACCTGGTGTGAGAGAGTGAATGATGAAGATTATGGAAAATTAAAATAAGGGCGTTCGTCGTTCGCTACGCTCGCGCCGCCGGGCTTTTCGCACTTCGCCTATTCGGCTCATCCCTCCGGGACTGCCTACGGCAGGTGCTACAATCCCTAACGCGAAAATAAATTTACGGAGGAAACTTTATGAAAAAACTTATTCTTACACTTTTAATTGGAGGCTTTATGATGACAGGACTTTCAGCAAAGACTGCATTCGTTTACTTTAGCGCAACAGGAACTACCGAAAGCATGGCAAAAAATGCCGCTAAAGAAATGGGAGCTGATATTTTTGAAATCCAGCCGGTGCATAAATATACCGACGCTGACTTAAACTGGCACGACAAAAAATCACTTTCTTCGATTGAATGCAATGATCCGAAAAGCCGTCCTGAAATTAAAGCTGTAGTTTCCGTCGCCTCTACCACCACTTTTGACATCTCCGGCTATAACACCGTTATTGTCTGCTATCCAATCTGGTGGGCTTATGCCCCAAAAATTGTTTACACCTTTGTGGAAAGCCAGAACTGGTCGGGCAAAAAAATGATTACTCTTTGTACCAGTGGTGGTAGCGGTCTTGGTCGCAGCGGTAGTGATCTCGCTAAGTTTGCAAAGGGCATAGACTTCAAGGGTGGAAAAGATTTTACCCGTGGCTCTGCTGCAGACGTTAAGAAATATATAGAAGGTTTGTTGAAATAGAAAAATTCCAGGAGTAACATAATGACAAAAACCCAGAGTTTAAGAATGACTATCGACATTACTATGACCATCCTCTCCATCATCCTCATGGGCGGAAACTATTTGTTCCCGGCAGACATCGTGCACGAAATCTTAGGCGTGGCCCTTTTTGTCTTATGGGGCGTTCACATCACACTAAACCGCCGCTGGTACTCTGCCCTTTTTCGCGGCAAATACAATCCCTACCGCGTAATGCAGACTGTCATCAATTGTTGCATTTTAATCAGCACAATCTTCCTGATGATAAGCGGAATAATTCTTTCACATCATCTTTTTACTTTTCTGAACATTCAGGGCGGACTTGGATTTGCCAGAATTGCCCATCTTCTTGCAAGCCACTGGTACTATCTTTTTATGTCGCTGCATATTGGAATGCATGTGGGGATGATTGCAAATAAAATAAAACAGAAAAGAAATAACGGTGCAAAAGAACATGGTCAGTCACAACCTACAGCAAAAAAAATCATCCTACGCATTCTCCTCGCCCTCGCCTGCCTTTACGGTCTTTACGCCTTTATCGCCCGCGGGGTCTGGAAGTACCTTATCCTTCAGCAGCAGTTTTTCTTCTTCGACCTGGAACGCGGCTACATCCTCTTTGCTCTGGATTACATTTCAATAATCATTTTGTTTGCGACACTCTCGCACCTTATAGCAAAACTATTAAAAAAATGATTCAATTAAACTATGGCAGATACACAAAACTTTCAGATAAATGATTATTTTCAGCTGACGATTAGCGAGCAAAAATTCTGGCTGCCAAAAATCGGCGAGTCCGACTGGCGGGCTGGTAAATATCTTTTTCAGCTTCTTTCTGATGGCCAGTTTAAAAAACATTGTGGTGAAACATCAAAATTATTTTTACTGACTCAGGGTGACAAGCTGATTTCCTTTTGTTCTTTTACAGAGCGTGATGAGATTCCAGAAACAGAACTTACTCCATGGATTGGCTTTGTTTACACCTTCCCCACCTTTCGGGGAAAACGCCGTATTGGCAAATTGATTGAGCACATTTATGGTCTTGCAAAAGCCCAGGGCTTTAAGCAGCTTTATATTTCCACAGACCAGAAAGGTCTTTATGAAAACTTTGGATTTTCCTTTTTGCAAATCATGACAGAGCGCTGGGGTGGAGAAACTCTGGTTTATCAGATGAAAATAGAAAACAAGGATTACAGCGACATCATAGGCAAAACTATAAAAGGCACAATCGACCGGCCTCTTGGCTCAGCTCATCCACGGCACAAAGAAATGATTTACCCGATAAACTACGGCTATGTGGACGGCGTTTTTGCAGGAGATGGAGCCGAACAGGACGTTTATGTTTTTGGTACAAACAAGCCGCTGCAAACTTTTGAAGGAAAAATCATCGGAGTTTATCATCGCTTAAACGATGTTGAAGATAAATGGATTGTTGCTCTGGATGACAGACCTTACACAGAAGAGGAAATTCTAAAAGCAATCAGTTTTCAGGAACAATATTTTATGGGCGAGTTATATAGATAATTGGAGGTCTAAATGGCAATCACAGTAAATCTTCGTTACACAGGAAAAAAGGGTGCTGCACAGGCCTTTGCCCGCGAAATGATTTCCAGCGGAACTGTTGAAAAAATCCGCACAGAAAAAGGAAATCTCCGCTATGAATACTACTTGCCTTTTGGCGAAGATGCTGATGGTGATGAAGCCAGCAGAGAAACAATCCTCCTAATCGACGCCTGGGAAAATCAGGAAGCAATAGACCTGCACCACGCAAGTCCAATGATGAAAACAATCGCAGAGCTTCGCGAAAAATATGACCTTCACATGACAATTGAACGTTTTGTTTCTGATGATAAAATCCCGGAACAGGATAAAAAATTTTTGCGAAAGTAAAAAATTTAATTTCTATTCGCCAAACTTCCTGATAAAATCCTCATGATTTTTGCAGCCGGTTTTCATGTAAATTCTTGAAAGATAGTTTTCCAGCGAACGCTCAACAATATTCATCTCTTATGCAATCTGAGAACGGCTTTTCCTCTCAATCAGTTTTTTAAGGACAACCTGCTCCTGTCGGGTAAGTCCGTCAAAGATTGTTCGATAGGTAAAAAGCGGAGAAACCAGAGTCTGCTGAACGTAAGTCTCTCCGCCAAGAACTGTTTTAATTGCCGTAAAAAGCTCACTTTCTGGGGCAGACTTCAGCACAAAAGCGTCCGCACCACCTTCAAGGGCAAGCGAAACAATTCCAGGCTTTGCAAACATAGAATAGACAATCACTTTTACAGAAGGAAGATTTGACTTTACCTCCCGCAAAATATCAAGCCCGCTTTCGTCTCCTAAAAACAAATCAAGGATAAGAATGTCAGGAAGTTTTTCTTCTTTTGAAAGCTCAGTTAATTTTTTAAGGCTTTCTGATTTTGAAAATGCATAGCCTATGCAGGAATATCCGCCCTGCTCCTGAATCAGCTCGCGGATTCCCCTGTTTGTAAGAGTGTGGTCTTAAACTACAAAAAATATTGTTTCGCCTTCCATAAATTATTTATCCCTTTTAAAAATTCTGATTTGAGTTCCTTCCCCCACTGTAGAAGAAACCGAAAAGTCTGCCCCAATAAGCTGAGCTCTTTTTTCCATTCCCATAAGTCCAAAATGCTTTGAAGCTCCAAGCCTCGTAAAGCCGGAATTTCCGTAACGCTCCGCATCATAATCAAAACCGCAGCCGTCATCACTTATAAAAATATAAAGCCCCTTCTCTTCATTTTCGCATGAATTACGAATCAGAATTACCGCTTCTTCGGCCTTTGAATGTTTTATGATGTTTGTAAAAGATTCCTGAGCAATACGGTAGATATTTAAAATATCATTTTCATCCAGAAAAGAAGTGTCCGTGTCGTCCAGCATTGAAAGGCGGAATTTTACATTGCAGGTTTGAGAAACGGAAGCACAAAGATTTACAAGATTGGACTTTAAATCTTTTTTTGTAATATCAGCAGGCGAAAGATTTTAGCTGATGAGCCGAACCTGCGATAATGATTTTTCAAGAATTTGAACTGCCTCACTTATGTTTACAGCCGTTTCATCTTTTTCAAGAAGATTCTTGCAGTAACGCAAGTCCTGTGCAATAGTGTCGTGAAGCTCCCTCGCTATTCTTGCCCTTTCTTCTTCCTGACCTCGAATTGTATAAACAAGATATTCGTTAGAGTCCTTTAAGCTTTTCTTTGACTTAAAAAAGCGGATTAAAAGCAGAACGCTGATAAAAACCATCACAAAAAATAGAATGTCAAAGACGATAAAAAAGGTAATGTAATTTTCTGTGATGCGTTCAAGCTCTTCAACAGTTTGAGTGTGGTTCATAATCATCTTCTCTCAATAAAATATCTTAATGCCTTGCCGTTGCCCCGTGCAAGCAGTTTGTTTTCTGCAAGGAGTTTCTTTAATATTCTGTTTGATGTAGCAGGACTCGTTTTGAGCAAAGCATCAATTTCTGGCCGGCTGAACAATTCGTGTTCCCCCGCATATTTTAAAATCAGTTCTTCATTAGTAATAAATCCAGATTCGGCAGTTTTCTGAACAGCTGAATTTTTGTTCGGGAGGATTATTTTAAATGCGTTCTGAGTGACCAGCATCTCAGGTTTTCTTTCGCAGCTGCTGTAAGAGTTCATGATTTTTCTTAATCCAGTGCCGTATGTTTCTATCAGCGTGAGGCGGTAAAAAATGTCTGCAAGGTTTTTGTTGCGGCATACCGAAAGCCCCATTTTTACATCCTCAAGCGAAACCCCCTGTAAAAGTCCGCCAATGGAAACAATTTCAATTCGGTCAGAATAAATGCTTACAAGGGTGCTTGCACTGTAAGAATAATCGCGGTGGACAAGACTGTTTAAAAGCGCTTCTCTGATTGCGGTTTCCGGGTAATCACGGCTGTCAATTCTGTGAAGCCCTTCAAATTTTGAATTTAGGTTGTTATAACGGTCGATATAGTTGTAAACTTCTGAAAGCTGAGCGAACAGTGAGCCTGAAACTTCCTTTCTGTCCTTGAATTCCGTCTGCTCTTCATTTGAGAATACGGCACATTTTATCGTAAAAGGATTCTGTTCAGAAATCAAAAGCGCAGTGTTTGTAAAAAGTCCTGCATCATCATAAAGCCCGAGAGTCCGTTTCTGCGTGTCTCCAAAATCAAGATCCTGGCTCTTAAAAAGCTTTTCCACCGTATCAAATGTCAGGTTCTGATTCAAGGAACGCATTTTTTCAAAGCAATCTCCGTCTGTTTCGCGAATCATCCTGCGGATTTGCTCTTCGGAAGCAGGAACAGAAGAAGCCCCCTGCCGCACAAACACGCCGGAAGGTTTTAGTCCGTTTTTTGCAAGATAATAGGGTTTGTTAGAGCCTTCTTCAACATGAATTGCAAGAACCTGTCTGTCATCAAGAGTTTCAAAATCGTAGCGGATAAACATTGTGATGTCCGGTTTTATCGAATCGCGAATCAAGTTTGAAGCCTGCTGCAATGCAAAGTCCGCGTTTTCCAGCCCTGCCACAGTTCCGTCATCTTTTATGCCGATATAAAGAGTTCCGCCCCTTGTATTTGCAAATGAAACGACTTCTTTTTTTATGCCATCAACGACACTTTCTTTAAATTCGGTGCTTTCATCTTCCTGCATACAAAAACCTCGTCAAATGCTAATCATTTACTAATCAATCTAGTCAATCTAATCAATCTTGTCAAGTGTGACAGGCTTATCTTCTCTCAATAAATCGCTCGCAAAGGCGGTAAACTCCAAATTTTATATTCCCAAAAATTGAACAGGAAAACTGTAAGATATTTCATTTATTGCACGGATTTTTTCGCAACAGTCAATTACAAGTCCTGTTTTGATTTTACGCTTGTACTTGTTAAGGACAGTAAAATTTTTCGTAGGATTTTTAGGATTGATTCCTTTTTTTATTTCAATAGGATAAATTCCTTCTTCGTCCACATATAAAATGTCAATTTCTTTCTGGTCAATGTCGCGGTAGTAAAACAAGTAATCCCTCGGATTTTTATTGAACGAAAAGAAATTTTTAATAAGCTCGCTTATGACATAAGTTTCAAAAAAAGCTCCGCTCATGGCACAGTTTTCAAGCATTTGGGAGTCCGGCCATTTGCAAAGATAGGAGCAAAGTCCTGTGTCCATAAAATACAGCTTGGGAGCTTTGATAATTCTGTTTGACATATTCGCCATATAGGGCTGCAAAAGATAAATTATTCCCGAAGTTTCAAGAATCGAAAGCCAGCGTTTGCAGGTTTTTACATCTATACCGACTGAATTTGCAATTTCTTCATAATGAAGTTCCTGGGACGTTCTCAGTGCAACAATAGAAATAAAATTACGGAACTGAGTTTCATTTGAAGCCGAAATCAATTTTCGCACGTTTTTTTCAATATAGGTGTTTACATAAGATTTGAAATATGCCTCTCTCTCGGAATTGTTAGCACAGATATCAGGCATTCCGCCTTTGAAAATTTCCTGAAAAACCTCGGAACGGGTTTTGTAAGGAATAGTCCGGTTATTGTTGCGTCGCATAAGCTCTTCAATTTTTGGAGAAAAAAGATTTGCCGTATAGCCTTCCTTTTCTGCCTGAGACAAAGACGACATTTCAATTATTCCGCAGCGTCCTGCAAGAGATCCTGAAATTCCCTGCTGAAGTTCAAAACGGTTGGAGCCAGTAAGCACATACATCAGTTTGTGCTCATCTCCATTTTTCAGCCAGATTTTCCGCTGTTCGTCAATTTTGATTTTTATTGCATCAAGAAGACTTGGAACTTTTTGAATTTCATCAATAATCACAGGCCAGGGATTTGATTCCAAAAACAGCTTTGGATTATTTTCTGCAAGATTTCTGTCCTCAAGTTCATCAAGAGTAACACGGTTAAAATTTTCTGGAAAAATAAAATCTAGCGTCGTTGATTTTCCAACTTGCCGTGGTCCATACAAAACAATACAGGGAAATGACTTTGAGACCTCTAGAATTGTGTTCTCAATTGCACGCTTGATATACATAAAATCTCCAAAATATTTTACGATGAAAACAGGAGTACATTCCCTTTTTCATCGTAAAAAAATTTATCATACATCATTCAGTTTTTCAAGGCTTTCATCTTCTCTCAATAAATCGCTCGCAAAGGCGGTAAACTCCATATCCTGCAAAAGTCGCAATCAGACGGTCTGCAAAGGAAATTGGAATTTGAGCCAGAATGCATGAAACAAGCAGGCTAAAGTGATGATTAACAAAGGATTCAGTAAAACTCTTAATGGGGTTCATCATGTCGGGCACATCATAGTAAATGTAATGAAAGTAATCTATGATTCCGCTGGAAATTATTGTACACAAAGAAGAAATCAAAGCGATGAGGACAAGATACAAAATTGTAACCACCGGCGAAATTTTAAACTCAGCCTTGTGGCGCGAAACAACCCATGTTGAAAGCACAATCAGAATTCCGCAGATTGTATAAAAAAAGATAAATGGGTCTGCAACTCCCTTCTGCAAAACCCAGATTAGCGAATTGATAAGATTATACCCGACAGAAACGCAAAGAGCCGGCACAAGCCCACAGTAAAAGACAACCGCCACCGTAAAAATCGTGTCAAAAAAAAGGGGGATTTTTAAGGTGTGATAAAAAACATCCGCCGCAAGAAAATTTAAAATTTCTGCGATAATACAGATTACAATAGTTCTAAGAGTCTTTGGCATGTTGTAGAGTATATCACAGATGTTGAATTTTGTACTGGGAATCATAATTGTATTGTAATTTATTATGGGGGCCATTTTTTGCTTCGCAAAAACCGTGCTACTTCCCTTCGCAGCATAGCTGCTCGGAGACTCACTAAAAACAGTCCACTGGACTGTTTTTGCCCTGCTACGCAGTGCCGTTCCCTAGGTTTCGCTCTCGCTCCAGCCTCTTCCGTCGCTCCCTAAGTGGCCGGCTACGCCGCCTTCCGTATCCCTTGTCCGTGCAAGCTCGCAGGAGGGCGATGTACTATGCATCACTTGAATTCCACAGTTCAAAATCTATTTCAAAAAATTTGTTTATTTCTTTTACGTCTTTGTAATTTTCATCATAATATTGCTCAACTATAGCCTGCCAGTTTTTTTTATTAATGCGTTTCTTTGTTTTTCTTTTAAGTGCTTTAATATTATTAGTATCATAAATGATTTTATAATGCTGAGGATTTATTAGAAAACAAACTTTGCTTTCAAAACTATAAGCCTTAAAACTAGATTTTTCCCAACCTTTATACTTACCACTTTTAATATCTGAAATATTGTTCCACAAATGTTCAATGAACTTTATTTGCGAATTCTTTTTTACAGTACGAATTACATGCCATTCTGTACCAAGGTTTAATACACATTCCTTAAAAGCGTCAAAATCTTTATTTTCGATTGTATCTAAAAGCCATTCTCTATATATTATCTTTGCTGAAAGATTGAACTCTTTCTTATAATCTTTTTTTTCTCTTTCCATACTTTTCCTCCAAAAATACTCTTCTATTTTTCCGACCGCATACGCAGCCAGTTATTTTCTTGTAAAATACCCTGGATTTCCGTTAGCAGGGTCGTCTATGCGGGCATAGGTTTTGTCTTCAGGATATGAATAACTAAACGTTGTTCCAACCCCGCCAACTAAAGACAGACATGTGCCAAACATACCTCTAGAACGCGTTACATTTGAAGTGTCAAAGCCATCTCCCACAAATATTGTTGTTAAAGAATAATCAGAACTAAACATATACTTCATATCTGTAACATTAGAAGTGTCAAAACTTGACAGGTCTAATGATGTAAGGCTCTCACAACCATGAAACATCCAATCTATAGTTTTTACATTTGAGGTTAAAAACTTGTTAGAAAAAACTATCGTTTCAAGTTTCTTACAGGTATTAAACATATACTTCATATCTGTAACATTAGAAGTGTCAAAACTTGACAGGTCTAATGATGTAAGACTTTCACAACCATCAAACATCCAAGCCATAGCTTTTACATTTGAGGTTAAAAACTTATTAGGAAAGACTATCGTCTCAAGTTTATTACAATTAAAAAACATATACCTCATATCAGTGACTGCTGCTGTATCAAAACCAGATAAATTTAAGGTTGTTAGATTCACACAACCAGAAAACATACTTCTCATATCAGTGACTGCTGCTGTATCAAAAACCTCTGTGTCAATTACCTGCAATGAAGAACAACTTATAAAAAGAAGTTTTGAATCAGCGTTAAGAGGAATTTTCCTGTTAGAATCAGTATAGCCTTCTGCATAAAATTTAATTGTAGTGCCATCAAGCCAAGCAAGCACATCAACATCACTGTTATCAGCAGACAGTTTATATGTAACAATCCCTGTTTCTGGCGGTGTTGCACTATGAATGAACTTTGTCACTATTGATCGTACATTGTTTTGATTTAGAATGGTATTGATTGAAGGACCTGATAGCATAACTAATCTAGCAAATTTAAATGTTCCACTTACCGTAACATCGCTTTCTGGCATTGTGAATGTTTTAGCGGCAGAAATGGCAATCGCATTCCCGCTTGAGTCTGTTATAGTCAGGACATCAAGTATGTAGTCTGCTTCCGGCGTTACAGTAATCGTAACAGTTTCTCCTTCGGCGGCGTTTGTCTTGTCTACGCTTATAGTGCCATGCTCACCGCTTGTAACGGTTATAGAGTGGGCTGTTGGAGTTGGAGCAGGTGTTGGTGTCGGAGTAGACTCCGGTGGGGGTGTTGTTTCAGGGGTTGACGCTGGTTGTGTTGGCGTTGACGCACTCTGAAGCCCTTCTGTCATATCCAAAATATGGCTTGAACAAGCTGTAAAATTCACAGCAAAAATTAAGAG
>OCTW011168584.1_pt1 | contig 10307 bp, 13 predicted proteins | sample 1539671 | NCBI WGS metagenome assembly OCTW01 (sample SAMN02144230, study PRJEB22623) | gut metagenome | biome: sheep rumen | host: Ovis aries | place: New Zealand
ATGATGTTGAGCAGTATGCGATGGAGCTTAACCGCGTTTACGATCTTGTTGTTGATTATGGAATTAAAGATCCAGATCCGTGGTTTGTTTTCTGTAGAAGTATGGAGAATCCAGAACTGTATAAAATAGCATTAAGATTTTTACTAGAAACGAGCAAACGCTACGATGCAATGGAGGATTTTAATGACTGCGGATTCTATCATGGAGTTAGCACAGCTAAATTGATATTTTACCCGAATAATAAGTTAAAAGTAATCTCGCGGTAATTACAGACTCTATAATAGGAGGTGAACTATGTTCAAAAAGAAGAAATATAGCGAAGGATATATCGATTATCCAGGTGTTGGTATTATCACAGACGAAGACGTCGCCAAGATGGTTAAAGAACACACACATTGGTGGGATCGTCTAGATTATCATAAGGTAAGCGATGCATCTATTCTAGCTACAGGTATTCTTATGAAGGTGCTCACGCCAGAAGAGGCAGTTGGAAAAACCAAAAAAGGAAAGAAGTGGTATTTCTAACTGCTTCTTTTATTTTTCTTTCGCGAATGAAACAACCTTTGTAGTAGGAGGTGACACTGATGAAAATAGTCACAGGCAAAAACGAAGTCTATTTGAAGGTACTTTGCATTAGTACTGGATCAATGTGCACTACTATCAATTGTAAGTTGGATCGAATTATGACAAAACTCGACGAGCTTGAATCTAGAGAGGATAGAAAGATTCAAGACGACGATATTTGTTACATTCGAGAACAGATTGAGCGTATTGCAAGTGGTGATCTAGCACTTGTCAAAGGGAGCGTTGATTGCGCCAGAGAGATTATTGACAACAGTATCGGATTCTAAAAGATCGAGCCAGCAGGGCTCTTTCTTTTTCGCAACATAAACATCTCCTATTATAGGAGGGTACAGTATGTCACCTAAAACTGAAGAGCTTATGAATCATATTGATCAGGTCTATACCGATCATCTTAATTCACTGAGAAACAGGAAGCACGAACTCTATACGGAGGACGACCGTGTAAGAGAAGTGTTTGCTGTCGAAGTATTAAGACTAATTGAAACGATCAGACGATATGAAGAGTCATAATGGCTCTTTTATTTTTCGCGATTTTATCAGCCTATATAGTAGGAGGTGTCGAGATGACAGATATTGAATTCAAAAAGGAATTTGAAAAACGAGTTAACGAGTATTCAAATTGGCTTTACGAACGGTATGACAAATCAAAAGTATGGGAAGATGAGGCATGTTACACCATTGACTATGATATTGTTCCAACCGTTCAAGAGGCTAATAGAAAACTTCTTGATTTGTTTGGCAAATCTGTATTCAAATTTGGAAACGACTATGTGGGGAACGTTGTGTATGATGGAATGCCATTTAACCAAATGTGGCCTATTGACCCTAGAGAACGGGATCTATATGACGACTTACGTTATGATTAATTGATATTCCAAAGGGTGCAACGCCCTTTTCTTTTTCGCGTCGATTACAACTCTTTTAATGGGACGGTGGAATGGACCACACTAATAGTATTAATGGTAGAACGCTTTGGCGCGAGCCAGAGAGACGTCACTTCGAAGGTGACACGTCCCATTTTCTTTTTCGCGTGATGCGCAACTCTTTTAATGAGATAAATACCCCAGTATGGGAAGAGGAGAAATCTCATGACAGAAAAGAAGTATATCGTTAAGGTTAACGATTCGGTTGAGCATCCGTGCGAAAACTATGGAGGCATTTCGACCCATGTGATGTCTGCTCAGGAGCTTGTAGATTTCTTTCAAGAAGAGATGGCGGAACATAGCTATCAAAAGCTTGGAAGGCACTGCAAGTCTTGGTCGGCTATATGGAGCGAGGGCTTGTATACGTACGAGCGGACGATCACCGTTAAAGAAGCTTAACAACTTCTTTTTTCTTTTTATTGATATTCCTCGTTCATGTAAGAAAGGAGAACCATATGAACGTTAATGCATTACTAAACTCAGCCGTTAAGGTTGGACGCAAGTGGGCACCGATTGTCTTGCTGGCAGCTGGTACCGTGCTTGCGGTGGACGCGATCGTTAAGACTCCAGAATGTTACGAAGAGTCTAACGAGATCATTGTTCAAGAGGAGAGAGCTAAGGACGCAGAGCTCGAACCGGTAGAGAAAGTTAAAGCTACGTGGCACGCTTGGATGCCTGTAATCTGGCGTGAAGGTGCGAGCATTGCATGTTTCTACGCAGCATTCTACATGAAACACAAGAGAGGAGCCGCGATAGCAGCTGCATACACGCTACTTGAGCGAGAGCGAGATGAGCTAGACTTGGCACTACGTGAGAAACTTGGCAAGAACAAATATGAATCTGTGCGTCATGAAATGATGGATCAGAAGATCGAACATGGATTAAAGAGTGTTCGCAGCGAAGACATTGAAGTTGGACCAGATGAAGCTTTGGGCATTTATTATGAGCCTGTAACAGGAAAGATATTTAAAGCTGATCCTCGCAACGTTAAGAAAGTTATTGAGGATCTGGACAAATTATATTTGCTAGAAGGATTCGTGCCGTTATCCACATTCTTCAACAAGTTAGGTATCAAAGCTCCGGACGTAGGCGATTACGTTGGCTGGCAGTATGATGAGGGTTCAGAACAGCATATTACGTGTAAAACCTACGATTACCACTGGAAAGAGAAGGATTTGCATATTACAGGACTGGATATGGGCCTGAAATTAGATAAATTCGTAAGAACTTGGTGGTAATCAGGTTGAGAATTCGGCTTTCACTACGCTCAAGGCGTTTTTCTCTACGAGAAACTCGCGAATTTTACAGCCTCTATAATGACGGATATTAATCCGAAAAGGAGGACTCTTAAATGAGCGAAATGAATGAAACTGTAAACACAATTGAAACAAATGGAACAGACGAAGGTATGAACTTACCTGAAAACCTGGACGCATCTGCTGGTGTTGAAACCGCAGCAGTTGGAGGTCTTGGAGGCCTGTTGGGAGGTTTTGTTGGTCATAAGATTGGCTATGGAAAAGCAATCAATGATGTAGCAAGACTCACCGGACAGGATCCTAAGGCACTTGCTGCAGCGATTAAAGACGCTAAGAAAGGTGAGAAAAAGGGTAAGAAGGGAAAGCTTCATTTCCGGAATCCGTTCTACAGAGAGGAGGTTGTGAATGCAGAACCTGACAAGAAGCAAATTGAAGAAGCTGAACCTGAAAAGGAAAATGAAGTCGAGAAGGAGGAACAGAAATCCAAAAAGAACACTAAGAAGTGATTCTTTAGAGGATTCAATTCCTCTTTTCTTTTTAACCCATTGATATTTAAAGGAGGAAAAATTATGGGACCGATTATGACAGTAGCAACAACAGTAGGATCATTAGCAGCAGGAGCGGGTGCTTGCCTGGCAACAGAAGGACTCGTTATGGGTGTTGGCAACGCGGTGACGACCACAAAAATCGGAAAGATTTGTGTTGGTATTGCAGCTTGGACTCTCGGTGCAGTAGCGTTCGACTACACAGCTAAGAAGTTCACAGAGCAGGTCATCGAGATCGAAGAGGTCAAAGAAAAGCTCGCAAAGGCGATTACCAAAGCCAAGACTGAGAAAAAGGAAGAGGGACCCAAAGACGCAGCCAAGCCGGAGGAAGTAAATGGAGGAGAATAAAGATGTTAAGCCTGTTAGTGGCGACATTAGTGAGCCTGAGATTGCACAAGAAATCTCAAAAATGAATCTTCCAGGTAATTCGAACAAGTTAAAGAATAATCCTGATAAGAAGCTTTCTAAAGTAGTCCAAGGAAAGGCGGTTACCCGCAAGAAGTCCTTTGGAAAGAAATTCGGAGAGACATTCTTAGCGGAAGATGTAAAGGGTGTAGGCGATTATTTGTTTATGGACGTGTTGGTGCCAGCGGTTAAAGATACGATTGTAAACATCGTAACCAACGGCATCAACGCTTTTATATATGGAGACACAAGACCTAAACAGTCTCGTTTCAATGCTCCATACGGAAACAGATCCAGCTACACATCATATTCCAGTTATTCAAGACCTAGACAACCAGAAGGATCGTTTAGATCTGGAAGGGAAGTTAGATATTCTTCGGTGGATAAGGAGCCTGTAGTAGAAACACGCTACGAGGCGGATCTTGTTATCGAGGAACTTAATAACTGCATTGGTGAATACGATCAGGCCACAGTAGGTGATCTGTATGACTTGTTGGGTTTCGATACCGATCATACAGATTACAAATGGGGATGGGTAGATCTGTCTACCGCTACGGTACGTAAAGTATCTGATGGCTGGCTGATAGATCTGCCTAGACCTGGCCGGTTGTGATATTTGGAGGTTATATGCAAGCGAATGAATTATTCGGTATCGTCATGTCCGCAGACGAACCAACCGATCAGATCTATTGCTTTGTTAAAGATCCTGACGGTACGTACATACGCTACGAAATAGCTAGAGCGGCAGCATTAAAAGAAAAAGGGACTGATAAAAATGCTATCGGTCTCTTTTTAGAAAGATCAGAAGTTAAAGAGAAGGAGAACAAGACTAATGAATCCAATTTCCGTGCTTAAAAACTCATTTAAGGTATTAACAAGTAACAGTTCAAGAACAGCAGCGAAAGCTTTGTTCCATCTTAAGAAGGCTGCGCCTACGATTGCAGTTGTTGGCGGAGCTGCAGGAACAGTAGTTGCAGGTGTATGGGCTGTAAAGAAGTCAGTAGATGATGCTCCGGATGTCCTGGAAGAGGTTGCAGAGCATCTCGAAGAGGCTCGTAAGAGCGAATCCAAGGGAGCTATGGTAAAGGCTTATGGATATTCTTTCGGTAGAATCATTAAGCTTTATTCTGGACCGATTGTGGTAGAGATCCTGTCTGTAACTGGAATTCTGGTTGGCTATAAGGTTATCAATGGCCGGTTTGCTGCGATGAGCGCTACAGCGGCTGCGTTAGAAGAGCTCAACGCTACACTCACTCAGGATCATGAGAACTATCGTGCTGCTCTTGCCGAGAAGTATGGTAAAGATTTCGATAAAGGGCTTAAATGGGAAGGACTTGACACACCGCTTCATAACAACGAGGCGCCAATCGATCCAGAAACTGGTGAAAAAGGAACCTACAGCCTTGGTGATCAGATCCTTACCGAAAACCTTTCTCCGTATGCAGTGATATTTGACGAAATGTCTACAGAATGGTCTAAGGATCCTGAGTACAACAAGATGACTCTTCTGCGGATCCAGCAGACATGCAACGACATGCTTCATGCTCGTGGTCATCTGTTCCTGAATGATGTGTATAAGGAACTTGGCATTCCTGAGACTCGTGCTGGTCAGATGGTAGGTTGGCTTGATAACGGCGACGGTGATGGTTATGTAGACTTCGGCATGTATGATGTCAGAGCCGTTAACAACCGTAAGGAATTCATCAATGGTTATGAGCCGAGCATCCTGCTTGACTTCAATGTTGACGGGGTAATCTGGGACAAAATATGACTGACGGACATAAATGCCTCGTGTGATATCCCATGCGGGGCATTTTGGACTCCGTCCGTATTTGCCTATATAGATGCCTTAGATGAGGAGTAAATTATGAATAATAAAGTTATCAAAGCAATAGCTTACGTGGCTTCTGGGGCCATTTGCGGGGCTCTGGGAGGGTACTATGTGGCTCAGAAGCGCATTTCTGAGGAATACGAGAAAATAATTAAAGAAGTAGAGGATAATATTAAGGATTACCAAAAGAGAGCTCAGGAAGAACTGCGCAATTATCGTGATATTATTCAGACATACGAGGATGCTGGACTTAGTTATAGCACTGCCCAGGTGATCGCTGAGAAGAATCGAGAGTCTGTTGAAGAAACGACTCAGAATCTTGATGACGGTATAGCGAAACAGCTTGAAGAGCTTAAAGGTAAGTACACTAACTATTCTAGAGTTAGCACTCCTTCTACTGATGATGCCGACCAAGCACAATCCACTCAAGATGTTGAAGATCACACTCCTTCAAAAGAAGTGGAAGATGAGCAGCCTTACATCATATCTGTTGATGATTTCTCGGACACTCATGAAGAGTATAGAAAGGTTAGCTGTACGTTCTATGAAGAAGATAGAGTATTATGCGAAACTACTCATAGCGAAATCATAGAGCCAAAACATGTCGGCGAAGATAATATTGAGATGATTACTTCTGGTAGTTATGAATCCGATATTATGTATGTTCGCAATGACTATCTCGGAATCGATTATGAGATTGATATTTACAATGGAAGCTATTCGTATGAGGTTTTGGGAGAAGAAAGTATGGACAGCTAGAAATGAGGTGACTTATGGATTCATATTTTGAATGGTTGCTCAGGATTATTGATTGTCCAGATTGTTATAGAAAACTCATGGAGAAGCTTGATTCGCGTCAGTTTACGTGGACTATTCGGATGGACGAGAATCGAGCGGAGGACGGGTTGGCGCTACGCGATAAGTTCTTAGATGAACACGGTTACACTCCTGATCAGAGTGATATTTTTGTTAGGCCTTGCTCTGTCCTTGAAATGATGGTCGCTTTGGCGTGCAGGATTGACGATGATATTATGTTCGATCCTGCATATGGCGATCGTGCGCCTGAGTGGTTCTGGATAATGATCACTAATCTGGGCCTTGATGGTATGGATAATGATAATTTCAACAACCAAAATGTCGATGAAATCCTAAATGTTTTCCTTGCCAGGACCTATATGATGAACGGAACTGGCGGTTTATTTCCGCTAAAACATCCAAATTTTAATCAAAGACGCGTAGAAATCTGGTATCAGATGTCTAGTTTTCTTGGTGAAAACTTCAATTCTGAAGATTAAAAGAATGCGTTTTACCAGTTTTTTGGGATACGATTTCAAAACTGGGATATTAAAAAATGGCTTATTTATGCGGTTTTTTGCTATTTTTATACCAGATCCTATTATTTATAGTAAAAAGTTTATATGTAAAAAATAATATATATAAAAAGTTTTCACCTCAATTTTTAGGTTCTGGTAAAAAGAAAGGAGAACTATGGATTTTTATGAGATTAAGAGCAGAGCTGTAAAGAATGGACGTACTGAAGTATACGCTGACTTTATAACTAGAGATTACAAAGATTTAATGATTCTAGGTAAAGCGTTTTACGCGGTATATGATAAAGAAACTGGGTTATGGTCTAAAAATGATCAAGACGTTGGCAGGATGGTTGATGCTGATCTAGAAGAATTTGCTTCAAAGATTAATGCTGATGGTAATGTTTATATTCGCAGTATGAGAAACTATTCGAGCAATGGATGGAAAGAGTTTAAAACCTATTGCTCAAATCTATCAGATTCCAAGCATCAACTGGACACTAAAGTTGTGTTCAAAGACACAGTGACAAAGAGGAGTGACTATTGTAGCAAGAAGCTGCCATACAACATGGCACCAGGTGATATCTCAGCATACGATGAACTGATGAGTACTTTATATTCAAAATCAGAAAGAGAAAAGATCGAATGGGCGATCGGATCTATATTTGCTGGTGACTCTAAAGATATTCAAAAGTTCATCGTTTTGTATGGTGAAGCTGGAACTGGTAAGTCTACGGTTCTCAATATCATTCAAAAGCTATTTGAAGGATATTGTGCAATGTTCGATGCAAAAGAATTAGCGTCAAGGAACAACCAGTTTGCCACTGAGATGTTTAAGTCAAATCCGCTTGTCGCTATACAACATGATGGAGATTTATCTCGAATTGAAGACAACACTAAAATTAACAGCATTGTTTCGCATGAAATGATGACAGTTAACGAGAAGTATAAATCTCCATATGAAACGCGACTTAACTGTTTCTTATTTATGGGGACAAACCAACCAGTAAAGATTACAGATGCTAAGTCTGGAATTATTAGAAGACTTATAGATGTGAAACCTACTGGCAATAAAATCCCTCATAAGCGCTACAGAGAATTATATAATCAGATAGATTTCGAACTTGGGGCAATTGCTCAATATTGCCTTAATTTATATTTGGATCATGGACCTGATTATTATGATTCTTACAGACCGCTCGAAATGATGTTTAAGACTGATGTATTCTACAACTTTGTCGAAAGCTGTTATGACAAGTTTGCAGAATACGATGGTGTTACTTTGAAATCGGCATGGGAACTATATAAGCAATATTGTGAAGATGCAATGATTGACTATAAGCTTCCAATGTATAAATTCAGAGAAGAGCTTAAGAATTACTTTAAGAGATATACAGACGAAATGATAGTAGATGGAAAACATATTCGTAAGTATTACTCAGGATTTATTACAGCAAGATTTCAAAGTGTATCCAGTAAGTCGAAGAAAGGACGACCTTCCTTGATATTTGACAGCAGTAACTCGCTGTTCGATAAACAATATTCTGGGTGCCCAGCCCAGTATGCGAATAAGGAAGGCACACCAACAAAGAAGTGGGAGAACGTGCGAACCACACTTCAAGATCTGCAGACAGGAAAACTACATTATGTGAAAGTTCCAGAGAACCATATTGTGATCGACTTCGATCTCAAGAACCCAGATGGAACTAAATCACTGGAGAAGAACCTGGAAGCAGCAAGTAAGTGGCCTCCAACATATGCGGAATTGAGTAAAAGTGGTGCAGGTATACATCTGCACTATATTTATGAAGGTGATGTAACGAAACTTAGTCGGATATATTCTGACGATATTGAGATTAAAGTATTCACTGGAAATTCCTCATTGAGGAGGATGCTAACTAGATGCAATGATATTCCGATAGCGACAATTAGCTCGGGATTGCCATTGCGGGAGGAAAAGCCAATGGTGAATACAGAATCCGTAAAAAGTGAAATTGGTTTACGGAAACTTATTGCAAGGAATCTCAATAAAGAGATTCATGGGTACACCAGGCCAAGTGTAGATTTTATATACAAGATCCTGGATGATGCCTATAATTCAGGGCTTCATTATGACGTAAGTGATATGAAGCAGGAAATACTTAAATTTGCAAATGGAAGCACACATCAAGCTAAGTATTGTGTAGATAAAGTTCAAGAGATGAAGTTCAAATCAGAGGAACCTTCAGATCCAGAACCTTATGCAGATACCAGCGAGATATTATTCTATGACGTTGAAGTATTTCCAAACCTATTTGTTGTCGTGTACAAAGCAATTGACAAGAAGCCGATCAAGATGATCAACCCAAGTCCTACTGATATTGAGGATCTGGTTAAGTTCAAATTGATCGGTTTTAATTGTCGCAGATATGACAATCATATTTTGTATGCTCGGTTGATGGGATATACAAACGAACAACTGTATAACATCTCTCAAAGAATTATTGGTAAGGATAATACAGCGTTCTTTGGGGAAGCTTATAACATTTCTTACACTGATATTTACGATTACAGTTCAAAGAAGCAATCGTTGAAGAAGTGGGAAATCGAATTAGGCATCCATCATCAGGAGCTTGGTCTTAAATGGGATCAGCCTGTTCCTGAAGAATTGTGGGAGAAAGTAGCTGATTATTGTATTAATGACGTTCTTGCAACTGAGGCAACCTGGAATGCCACTCAGGCAGACTTTACTGCTAGAGAAATTCTTGCTGATATTGCTGGAATGACAGTAAACGACACAACTAACTCTCTCACAACAAGAATCATTTTTGGCGGAGATCGAAAACCGCAGAGCCATTTTATGTATAGAAATCTGGCCGAGCCTGTAAAAGAACTTCCAGAAGATGTACTTGATTTCCTTAAGAACGAAGTTGGTCTTAAGATCCCATTCGATGACAAAAGTCTTCTTCCATATTTTCCTGGGTATAAGTATGAATTCGGTAAATCGAGTTATCGAGATCGAGATCCAGGAGAAGGAGGCTATGTGTATTCTGAGCCAGGCATGAAAGGCAATATTGGTTTGTACGATATTGCGTCTATGCATCCGTCAAGCGTTATTGATGAATGCTTATTCGGCCCAGAGTATACAAGAAAGTTTAAGAGTCTGCTTGATATTCGAATTGCGATTAAGCATAAAGAATATGACAAAGTGGCTCAGATGTTCGACGGAAAACTTACGAAGTATCTAGGCGATAAGAATCAGGCAAAGTCATTGTCGCAAGCGCTTAAGATAGCAATCAATTCTGTTTATGGCCTTACAAGTGCTAGTTTCTCGAATCCTTTTAAGGATCCTAGAAATGAGGACAATATTGTAGCAAAGCGTGGTGCACTATTCATGATCAATCTGGAAGATGAGATCAAGAAAATGGGAAAGCAAGTGCTGCATATTAAGACAGACTCGATCAAGATCCCAG
>OCTW013414217.1_pt1 | contig 10302 bp, 9 predicted proteins | sample 1539671 | NCBI WGS metagenome assembly OCTW01 (sample SAMN02144230, study PRJEB22623) | gut metagenome | biome: sheep rumen | host: Ovis aries | place: New Zealand
CAGTTGCTGAGCGATGCCGGGACAGGCCGCAAGGATGCAGATGCCATGGTCGTTACGGTAACGTGTTACGGTGGCACCGGCTTCTTGGGCAATGAGTTCACCGGCACAAGCGTCCCATTCCTTGAGGTTTAATTCCCAGTAGCCGTCGAGCCAGCCTGCGGCGACATAGCACAAGTCCATCGCCGCCGAGCCGAGTCTCCTCAGCCCCCTCACGCGGGGCATCACGCGGGCCACCCGGTCGAGGTTGTTGTCGGGGTTGGTCGCTTTGTCATAGGGGAAACCTGTGGAGACGACGGCGCGTTGCAGGTCGGTTGTGCCCTTGACCTGCAGGATGCCATTAGGCCCATAAGCGCCCTTGCCCTTGATGGCATAGAACTCCTCATCAAGTGTGGGCGCATACACATATCCCATGCGTGTCTCGCCTGCGACCATCAGGCCGATGGATATGCAGTATGTGGCAAGGCCGGCGCTGTAATTGACGGTGCCGTCCAGCGGATCGATAATCCACTGGCAACGTGCATGGCGGTGATCGTCGCCGCTTTCCTCGCTGAGGATGGCATGGTCGGGATAGCGGCTGTGCAGATAGTCGAGAATGAGCCGCTCACTGGCTTTGTCGGCCTCGGTGACGATGTCATAGGCATTGCCCTTGTCCATAATGTTGAGGTCCTGCCGGCGAAAGTAACTCCTCAGTATCTTGCCGGCTTGGTGCCCCATGTCTCTGGCGCTGTCGAGCCAGTCGAGTTCTAGGGGCGTGAAGTTGTCTGTCGCAATGTTTTTCATCTTTTTACCTCCTTTAGAATTTGAAACCTGAAACTTGAATAATCTTATAAAAAAGGGAGCGATTGTCGCGCCCCCTTTAAATCGTTGTTATGCAGTCACCTCTTCGCCATCGGGGTCGATGGGAATCTGGCGCTTGAACACTTCCTTGAAGGTGATGAGCGTCTCGCTGCGGCCCAGGCCCATCTTCATGAAGCGGTCGTGGATGACTTGCAGCAGGTGGTCGTTGTTCTGCGCGTACAACTTGATGAACAGGTCATACTTGCCGGTGGTGAAGTAGCACTCTACCACCTCGGGCACCGTTTTGAGTCTGGCCACCACCTCGTCAAACTTTGAGGGGTCGTTCAGGAAGAAGCCGATGTAGGCACAGGTCTGGTAACCTACCGACGCCGGGTTAATTAGCGAGATGCTTCCCTTGATTACGCCCATATTATATAACTTCTGGATGCGCTGGTGGATGGCTGCTCCAGATACGTTGCATGCTCTAGCAATCTCCAGATAGGGTTTGCGAGCATTTAACGACAGCATTTTTAAAATCTTGTAATCGAGTGAGTCTAGTTTCGTAGCCATAGGTTTATAGTTTTTAGTGATGAATTCTTATAATAAATATGCATTTTAAAACGTTCATTTCTAAAGCGTAATTGATAGCCGTTTTGAATTTGCCACCAGATACGGCTGCAAAAATACAAATTATTTCTTAAAATAGTGACAAATTATAATAAATTTTCTGAAAAATCTTCCCATATCGCAGATTTTTATCAATTATACGGGGACAGTTTTCCGGATTGTGAGCGCCGTGAGTGGTATGACGAATTGTCGCTGATGGCATCAGAGCCCCGTTTCCATGCGATGCAGGCCTGTGACGATGGGCGGCTGGTGGGTTTTGTTACCTATTGGTCCTTTGATGCCTGCTCCTACATCGAGCATCTGGCTGTGGCCAAATCGTGGCGCTGCAAGGGTATCGGCGGGCAATTGCTGGAGCGGGTAGCCAGTCAGGGTAAGCCCGTCTTGCTGGAAGTGGAACCCCCTCACGACGAGGTGACTCGCCGGCGGGTGGACTTCTACCGTAGGCACGGCCTGGTGCTGCACAGCGGCATCGACTATCTGCAACCGCCCTATGCGCCTGGGCTGCCGTCAGTGCCCATGTGCATCATGACCTCTCCCGAAATGGGAGAGGATGACGTGAGGGCTGTGATAGAAATATTGCGTCACGACGTTTATCGGCAGCGATGACAGCCCGCTTGTCACGTGGCCCTGTAGTGTTGATTTCCCGGTCGGTGGTGGGATGATTCCGAAATTATTGCTAAATTTGCGCCATCATGAAAGTTAAAGAAGCGATACAACAATTAAGGGAAAGCCTGTCACCCGTAATTGAAGCCGGTGAGTTGCAGGCTATGATACGTGTCATCTGCGAGGATGTGTTCAACTATGATCAGGTCGACGTGGCCTTGCGTCAGGACCATGAGTTGCCCGATTTCGCGCCAGAGCGCATTGCCGAGATCATTGCGCGCCTGAAGCGTCATGAGCCGTTGCAGTATGTGGTGGGCAGTGCCCGCTTCCATGGACATCGCTTCAAGGTCACGCCTGCCGTGCTGATTCCTCGCCCCGAGACGGAGCAACTGGTTGACCTCATCATTGATGAGAATCCCGATGCCGACCTCAAGGTGCTCGACATGGGCACTGGCAGCGGTTGCATTGCGATTGCGCTGGCGAGGGCACTGAAGTTTGCTCAGGTCGATGCCCTCGACGTCTCGCGCGACGCACTGGCTGTGGCTCGTGAAAACGCTGCCCTGCTCAAGACCCCAGGGGTGCGATTCTTTGAGAGTGACATGCTCGCATCCCAACCATCTGCCTGCTACGACATTATCGTGAGCAATCCCCCCTATATCTGCTGGAGTGAGCGCGAATCGATGGACCGCAATGTGAAGGACTTTGAGCCCGGGCAGGCATTGTTTGTCCCCGACAGCGACCCGTTGCTGTATTACAAGGCCATCGCTCACTATGCCTCCCAATCGCTGGAGCATGGCGGAAAGTTGTATCTGGAGATCAACCAGCGGTTTGGCAACGAGGTGAAGCATTTGCTCGAGTCGTGCGGGCTCGACGATGTGCGCATCATCGAGGACAGTTTCGGCCATGTGCGCTTTGCGGCAGCCAGGCAGCGCTAGTCACCGCTGGCCGAGGCACTGGCAGAATGGCGGCAAACCGTGAAATCTACGTTAAAAAGGTGTAAAAAACCGGTGATTACCGTTTATTATCTTTAACGGACGTGTCTTGTATGCCCGTTAAGTAGTATCTTTAGCCCCGAAAATGGCCTTTGGTGACATTATTAATTGGAAAAATCCAGTGTGTGACCGAATTTTTTTATAATTTTGCCGTTTGTATAAAAGCAAAGTGAATCAATTGACGATAATGAGAAGAACAACTCCGCTATATCTGATGCTGGCGATGGCAATGATGCTCTCATCGCTGCCGGTGCTGGTATCTTGCAACAAGGACAAGGACGACGACGATACTTTTTCATACAGTGATAGTGAACAGACCACGCTCATCAAGGCTTTTGGTCTACAGGCCGACGCCGATGTCCTGTCCAATCTGGATTCGGTGCATTTCACGATAGATTATGACAAGGGCATGATCTACAATGCCGACTCCCTGCCCAAGGGCACAGATATCACTGGCCTGAAGGTGACGGTGGAGTTTCTCAATACCGTATCCTCGGCAATCTTCAACATCAGTGGTGCCAGCACCCAGGCCGACACCACCATCGAGTACACGTCTTCCATGACCAAGAAACTTGACTTCTCGGGCAAGACGGTGCTCACCGTGACCTCGGCCGATAAGTCACGAGTTAAGGACTATAACATACAGGTGCTCGTTCACAAGGTCAATCCCGATTCACTGGCTTGGCCGCAGCAGTGGCGCCGTGACCTGCCGGGTTATCGCAGCGATGCTATCGGCCACAAGGCAGTGAAGCAAGGCGAAATCTATCGCATCATGGTCTACAATGGACAGGAGTGTGAACTGTTGAGCGCTACCTCTCTCAGCCAGCCGATGTGGAACAAGCAGACCATAGACATGCCGTTCACGCCACAGGTGCAATCGCTCTGCGCTAGCGACGACGCGCTCTATATCCTTGCCGACGACGGCACGCTCTTCTCTTCGGCCGATGGCTTGGAGTGGACCTCGTGCGGTGTGGTCTGGCATACCTTGATAGGAACCTATGATGGCCGTGCACTCGGTGTCACGGGTGGCGATGGCATCTACTATCATGATGAATATCCCCGCAGCGATGGCTTTGTGGCTACCGAGGTTGAGGACGGATTCCCCGTCGCTCACTCGTCGGGAATGATCGAGACCGACAACCAGTGGACAGCGTCGCAGCAGGCCATGATTGTGGGCGGTGTCGACAGCGAGGGAGAAGTCTTGAGCGCCGTGTGGGGCTATGACGGCTCGCGCTGGGGCAAGATCAATAACATCCACAGCGGCAAGTTGCCCGCACTCACCGATGCCACACTCTTCCCCTATTATATCTATGCCGAACAATCCGGAGTGCGCCGCTACAGCCGCGCACAGACCTGGTATCTGATGGGAGGCCGTCTTGCCGATGGCACGCTCAACGATAAGATCTACCTATCGAGCACACAGGGCATCACTTGGACCGTCGGTGACTCGACAATCGCCCAGTCTCCCTATATGCCCGCATTCTATGGCGCGCAAGCCTTTGTCGAGTCGATGGAGATGACTCAGTCCAATGGCGCTCCGCGCCGTGTGCCGTCGGCTATAACCACTTGGTCTTGCCCGTTTATCTACCTGTTTGGTGGCTTTAACGACCAGAATCAATTGCTGCCCAATGTGTGGCGCGGTGTGTATATCCGCATGACCAACTATCCCGTTTATTGAGATCGAGATGAAGAGAGTTTGGTACATAGTGGTGGTGCTGACGCTCCTTGGCGTGGCAGACATGCATGGCCAGCAGTACAAATATGAGGCTGGACCGGCCTTGGGTGTGACGGGATATTTGGGCGAGTGCAACAACGGTTTCCTGTTCAAGCACCCTAGTGTCACTGCCGGTGGCATCTTCCGTTATAACCACAACAGCCGTTGGGCATTCAAGGCCAACCTGAACTATGCCAACATACGTGGCAACAGCATGTATGATGAGACATGGTATCCCGATGGCTTGAACTACACGTGCTCGGCAAGTCTTATCGACTTGGGAATGACCGCTGAGTTCAATTTCCTGAATTTCGGCGCTGGCCCTGCCTACAAGAAGTATAAGCCGATTTCACCCTATATGGTTGCGGGTGTGGGTTTTGTGTTCGCTATCAACAACGGGCACAATCAGGCCTCGTTCACGATCCCCATTGGCATCGGTGTGAAATATAAGTTCAAGCAGCGCCTGAACTTGGGATTCGAGTTCACCATGCGCAAGGAGTTCAGCGACCGCATCGATGGCCATAGCGACCTGTTTGGTATCAAGCACTCGTTTGCCAAGAACACCGATTGGTACTCGTTTGCCATGTTCACGGCAACCTACGAGTTTGGCAAGCGCTGCATCAAGTGTAACTATATTGAATAATACGACGATCATGGCATCACTCAACGATAAAATAGATCAACTGGACCCGATGCGCATCCCGCGCCACGTTGCCATCATCATGGATGGCAATGGCCGTTGGGCCAAGGAGCATGGCCAAGAACGCACTTTCGGCCATGAGAATGGTGTCTCGACGGTGCGCCAGGCAACAGAAATTGCCAGTGAGGTCGGGGTGAAATATCTGACCCTCTACACCTTCTCGACCGAGAACTGGAACCGCCCGCAGGATGAGGTCGATGCCCTGATGAATCTGATCGTGGTGAGCATCGAGCAGCAGACGCCCGACTTGATCAAGAATAACGTGAGGCTGACAACCATCGGCAACATGGAGCGCATGCCTGAGTATGCGGCTAGCCGTCTGCGCAAGTGCATGCAGGATACCAGCCACTGCACCGGCTTGGTGCTGTGTCTGGCCTTGAGTTACTCTTCGCGCTGGGAAATCGTGGAGGCTTGCCGCAGCATAGCACGCGAGGCCGCAAGCGGCACACTCAATCCCGATGACATCGACGACGAGACGCTCTCGCGCCACCTTGCCACCAGTGGAATGCCCGATCCCGACTTGCTGATACGCACGGGCGGTGACCTGCGTGTGAGCAACTATCTGCTCTGGCAGATAGCATACAGCGAACTTTACTTCACCTCAAAATATTGGCCCGATTTTACCAAGGAAGACTTTGTCGACGCCATTGCCGACTTCCAGTCGCGTGAGCGCCGCTATGGTAAGACGAGCGAACAGGTAAACAACGATAAAGAAGCGTAATAATAAATGAGAAGAATAAGACATACCCTATTGTCCGTTATAGCCCTTGCCGCAATGTCTCCTGCAGCCCTCAGCGCACAGGATACCTACACGGCAAATGACACGATCTATAACCCCAAGATTGTCTTCACGGCATCCCCCACTCAGTACCAGATTGCTGGTATCAGGGTAGAGGGTGTTGATAATTATGACGATAATATCATCATCGGCTATTCAGGCCTGGCTGTGGGCCAGCATGTCGATATACCTGGTGATGACCTCAAGGCTGCCGCCAAGCGCTTCTGGCGTCAAGGCCTGTTCTCTAAGGTACAGATCCTTGTTGAGAAGATCTATCAGGATCAGGCTTGGCTGGTGTTTAACCTGCGCCAGCAGCCTCGTGTCTCGCAAGTGAACTATAATGGCATGAAGAGCGGTGAGAAGAAGGACATCATCGAGCGCCTGAGTTTCCAGCCTGGCAGCCAGATGACGCCCAATATCGCCGACCGCATCAAACTGCTGGTCGAGAAATACTATGCTAACAAGGGCTTCGGCCAGGCCACCTGCGAGGTTGTGCAAGTGCCGGACCTGAGCAAGCAGAACGAGGTGATCGTCAATATCAATGTCGATAAGCATGAGAAGATCAAAGTGCACAAGATCTACATCGACGGCAACGAGGTGCTGAGCGATACCAAACTCAAGCGCACCATGAAGAAGACCAACGAGAAGAAAAGCCTGTGGAAGATCTTCTCGCAGAAGAAGTTTGTCAAGAGTGATTTTGAGGCCGACAAGCAACTCATCATCGACAAGTATAACGAGAAGGGCTATCGCGATGCCGTTATCGTCAAGGACAGCGTCGTGCCGTTTGACGAAAAGAGTGTAGACATCTATCTCACTATCGATGAGGGCAAGCGCTACTATATCTCAGACATCACTTGGGTGGGTAACACCGTCTATCCCGCGCCACTGCTGGATGAGGTGCTGGGTATCAAGAAGGGCGACGTCTATAACCAGAAATTGCTCAGCAAGCGCACCCAGGAGGACGATGATGCTGTGGCCAACCTGTATCTCAACAATGGCTACCTCTTCTATCAACTGATTCCTATCGAGAGCAAGATCGAGGGCGACAGCATCGATCTGGAGATGCGCATGTATGAGGGCAAGCAGGCCCGTATCAACAGGGTGGTCATCAACGGTAATGACCGACTGTATGAAAAGGTGGTAAGACGCGAGTTGCGTGTGCGCCCGGGCGACCTCTTCTCCAAGGAGGACCTCATGCGCTCGGCCCGCGAGATTGCCCAGACGGGACATTTCGATCCCGAGAAGATGGACATCCGTCCCGAACCCAATGCCGACAACGGTACTGTGGATATTATCCTCAATCTTGAGAGCAAGGCCAATGACCAAGTGGAGTTAAGCGCCGGTTGGGGACAAACGGGCGTTATCCTCAAAGCATCGTTAAAGTTCACCAACTTCTCGATGCAGAACCTGTTGCACCCGTCGTCCTACAAGGGACTGATACCGCAGGGCGAGGGCCAGACATTTACCATCAGTGCTCAGACCAATGCCAAGTACTACCAGGCCTATAGCGTGTCGTTCCTCGACCCGTGGTTTGGCGGCAAGCGTCCTAACTCACTGTCGGTATCGGCTTTCTACAGCCGTCAGACCGGTATCAACTCGTCATACTACCAGCAGCAGATGCAGAACTACGCCTACAACGCCATGTATGGGGGCATGTATCCTGGCATGTATCCTGGCTATAATTATGGTTATGGCTATGGCTATGGTAGCGGGTATAACTACTATGAGAACGCATACGATCCTAACAAGTATCTGCAGATGGCAGGTGTGACCATCGGCTTCGGTAAGCGACTGAAGTGGCCTGACGACTACTTCACCTTCATGGCCAGCCTGAGTTACCAGTGGTACAGCCTCAAGAACTGGGATTACCTGTCCTATGGCTTGAACATGCGCAATGGTGTCTCCAACTCATTTGTGCTCGGGTTGAACCTCTCACGCAGCAGTATCGACAACCCGCTGTATACACGCCGCGGCAGCACCTTCACCTTGAGCCTGAACATGACACCGCCCGCCAGCCTGTTCGGCAAGAAGAACTGGAAGGCACTGAGCCAGAGCAATACCGATGAGTCCAAGAGGGAACTCTACAAGTGGATCGAGTACTGGAAACTGAAATTCCAGGCTCGCACCTACACGCCGCTCACCGACCCCGATGGCCGATGGACACTGGTGCTGATGACCCGTGCCGACTTCGGTCTGCTGGGCAGTTGGAACAAGTGGCTGAAGTCCCCGTTCGAGACCTTCTATGTGGGTGGTGACGGCATGTCGGGCTCCTACACCTATGCAACCGAGGCTATTGCCCTGCGTGGCTATGAGAATGGTGCCTTCACACCGCGTAGCGATGGTTACGCCTATGACCGATTTGTGCTGGAGTTGCACTTCCCGCTCATGCTGTCACAGAGCGCCACCATCTATCCGCTCGTGTTTGTCGAGGCTGGTAACGCCTGGACCGACATCAAGGCCTTCAACCCCTTCGACATCAAGCGCTCGGCTGGTGTGGGTGCCCGCATCTTCCTGCCGATGATCGGTATGATGGGTATCGACTGGGGCTATGGCTTTGACAAGGTGTTTGGAGAGAAAGGTGGCAGCAACTTCCACTTTGTGCTGGGTCAAGAGTTTTAACGAAATTAAGTTAATGAATAAACGATTTGGTCCAAACCGAGTCTAAGAGTCGAGATTTCAACAAACATCAACATCAAAATACAAACAGAGAAATGAAACGAATAGTTTTGATCGCAGTGGCGCTGGTAGCCGGATTCATGGCTGCTCACGCGCAGAAGTTTGCTCTCGTCGACATGGAGTATGTGCTGAAAAACATCCCTGCCTACGAGATGGCTAATGAACAGTTAAACCAGGTGTCGCAGCGCTGGCAGCGTGAGGTCGACGAACTCAAAAAGGAGGCCGACACCATGTACAAGAACTACCAGAGCGACATGGTCTTCCTGACCGATGACCAGAAGAAGAAAAAAGAGGCCGAGATCACCGAGAAGGAGAAAGAGGCTCAGCAGTTGCAGTACAAGTACTTTGGTCCCCAGGGTGAATTGTTCAAGAAGCGCCAGTCGCTCATCAAGCCCATCCAGGACGATATCTACAACGCCTGCAAGAAGGTGTGTGACGAGCGTGGCTTCCAGGTCATCTTTGACCGCGCTAGCAGCCAGAGCATCATCTTCGCCTCGCCCCGCATCGATGTGAGCAACGAGGTGCTCGAGAAGATGGGCTACAAGTAATCCCTCGGTCGACTTTGATCAACAAAATCAGAATCATTTAGTATACTAACAATAGAAAATCAGTTTTTAGACATGTTTAAAAGATTTATGCTCTTAGCCGTTACGGCTACTATGATGTGCTTTGCAGCACAGGCTCAGAAATTCGGTTACGTCAACACCGGTGAGATTTTCAACGTCATGCCCGAGAAGGCTACCGCCGAGAACACCCTCAAGCAGGTGAGTGACAAGTATGAGACCGAGTACAAGAACCTGCAGGATGCTTTCCAAAAGAAGATGGCTGACTATGAGGCTGCCGACAAGGATGCCAGCACTCCCCAGGCCATCAAGGATCGTCACAACCAGGAATTACAGGACGACTATGTGAAGATCCAGAACTTCCAGCAGACCGCATCTCAGGACCTGCAGCGTCAGCAGGAGACCCTGCTCGCTCCCATTACCCAGAAACTGCAGAACGCCATTCAGGCCGTTGGTGCCGAGGGTGGTTACACCTTTATCTTTGACCAGGCTGCCGGTGCCATCATTTACACCGGTACCAATGCCGAGGACGTAAGCGCCAAGGTGAAAGCCAAATTGGGTATCAAGTAAGATATTCTGGAAACACACTACACGATAATGCTAAGATGCGAGGCCCCCAAGTGGTATGATAAACCACTTAGGGGCCTTGATGATTGATGGCGCTGCTGTCATGCGGGCCGTGCGTCCGACGATAGGGCTCACTATTACCTGCCGAAAAAGCGTGAAATGACATTTTGATGGCTTCGCGATGCTGGCCGTTACGTGAAAAAGTGCTACCTTTGTTGTCCTAGTAATGAATGAATGTGTAATGTGTTTAATACGTATATGACAATGAAAAAGATTCTCATCTTTGCCATGGCCCTGCTGCCGCT
>OCTW011536771.1_pt1 | contig 10299 bp, 9 predicted proteins | sample 1539671 | NCBI WGS metagenome assembly OCTW01 (sample SAMN02144230, study PRJEB22623) | gut metagenome | biome: sheep rumen | host: Ovis aries | place: New Zealand
TTTTCATATGGATTTCAAGAAGCTGGGTTCGAAATGGTTTTAGGTATTGATATGTGGAAAGACGCAATCATTACATACAAACATAATTTTCCACATGCTCACGTGATAAATGATGACATAACGAAGGTTAGCGTAGATGAAATACTAAAAAAAGCTGAATGTGAAAAAAGTGAAATTGATGTAATCATAGGAGGACCACCGTGTCAAGGTTTTTCAGTTTCAGGAAAAAGAATGATAGATGACCCAAGAAATAAGTTGTATAAGTCTTTTGTCAACTTAGTATCTGAAATTTGCCCAAAAGTGTTTGTTATGGAAAATGTTCCAGGATTAATTAGATTATTTGGTGGTAAGGTCAAGGAAGAAGTTTTAAGTGACTTTTCAGCAATTGGATATAGTGTAAAAATGCAACAATTATCGTCTGAAGAGTATGGCGTACCACAGCAAAGAAAAAGAGTCTTTTTTGTGGGATTGAATAAAGATTTTTTCGATTCAAGTGTTGAGTTTTTGTTTCCAACACCAACATATGGTGATGGTTTAAACAAGATTATTACATGCAAAGATGCAATTTCAGACTTAGATTTTGTTCCGGATGACATATCTTTAGGGGAGGATATAGACTATCAGTTACCACCAAGCAATGATTATCAAAAAATGATGAGAAAGGATAGCTTATCAATAAAAAATCACTCTATTACAATTCATAAAGAAAAAACAAAGCAGATTATTGCTATGGTTCCTGATGGGGGAAACTATAAAGACTTACCGACAGAATTACAAGATACAAGAAGAGTAAATATTGCTTGGACAAGAATGAATAGCGAAAAGCCTTGTTTTACAATTGATACTGGGCATAATCATCATTTCCACTATAAGGAGAATAGAGTTCCTACTGTTAGGGAGTCGGCAAGAATACAGTCTTTTCCAGACAAATTTGAATTCATTGGAATTAAGACAAGTCAATTGAAACAAGTAGGAAATGCAGTGCCACCGTTAATGGCAAAAGCTATAGCAAAACAAGTTATTGATGTAATAGAAAGGGGATGAGCTTTTGTATAATCGTCTAAATCAATTCCGGTGTATCATTATTAGAGGAAAATCACAGAAAGAAATAGATGATTTATTACCTGCATATGCGAAAGTAATTGATGATATTACACCGTGCACCTCAGAGGATTTTTCAAAAAAGTTTAATGAGTTATTAGCACCATATTTATCAACGGATAAAAGGTTAAAGAAGACCTTGGACAATCACAGAACAGAAATTGCAGGAAAACTATTTGGAATGTATTATGTAGAAGATGATGGATATGTATACGCATCGGACAGAACCAGGAAGTTCTTGAAAGATAATGATCAGCCGGCTTTTTTTAAAGATTTATGCTACAAAATGCAGTTTCCAAACGGAATGCAAAAGCCGCAAACTTTTCAACCGTTGTTAGACAATAAAATATCTATCAGACCTAATGCTTTTTTATTAAGGATATTGCAATTGGCGGCAGACAAGCATTTGATTTTGTCAAAAAGAGAAATTGGATTTTACATACTAAATTCATTGGACGTGTTACAGGGTATTGCAGTTCCAGAAGAAGTTATGGAGGCTATAGAGGAAGATAGAAACAACGGTATTGAAAGAAAAATAGAAACTGAAGGCAAGGCATCATCATACAACTATCAGCACATTAATGAGCAGATAAACTATTTAGAATTAGCCAACCTTGTTTACACCAACAATTTAGGAGAAGTTTGGTTAAATCAAAATGAAAAAGATGCGATTCAGATTTTTGCGTCGGATTGGAATAAAGCCCCAAACTTTGATGTGTATGCATATGATTTATCAGAGGTCGATGGACGAAAACGATTCGAAGTGGATTGGACAGTGTATTATGGAAAATTAAGTGATAAAGTACAGCAATTTGATACGACTGCGAGAGCTTTGGGTGTTGCTGATGAGCTTCCTACAAAGAAAAAGGATTCCGGACAATCAACCGTTGAAATTGGTGATGAGGGAGAAGCGTTTGTTCTTGAATACGAAAAGCGTCGTGTATTTCAGTTTAATCCAAGACTTGTAAATAGAGTATTAGCTTTAGGTAAGACCAGAGGCTTGGGATACGATATTCAGTCAGTAGTAGCAGAAGCAGGCGATAAGGCGGATTTTGCAAAGTACATTGAGGTTAAATCTACAAAGAGGGTAACGGAACCTGCTCTAAGTGATGCATATTGGATGGACACCCTCAATATTACGAGAAATGAATGGATCGCAGCACAGCAGCATGGAGAGTTTTATTGCATTTATAGAGTCTATTTTGTAAGAGGGCGTGTTCTTATGTATGTAATTAACAACATACATAAGAAACAAATAGAAAATAAAATTGATGTAGTGCCACTTACCTATAGAATTGATTTTGGCAAAGATGCAATTGATCAAATAGTTATAGAGGAGATTAAGAAAAATGTATAAAGTAGTTTCGTTATTTTCAGGATGCGGTGGAGCTGATCAGGGTATTATAGGTAACTTTACCTACAATAAACGAAAATATAATAGACTACCATTTGAATTAGTTTATGCAACAGATATCGATCAAAAGGCACTAAATTCACATATGAAAAACTTTACTTGTAAAAAAGTTGTGTGTAAAGATATATGTGAGACCAGTTCGGATGAAATACCGGAATGTGATATTGTAGTGGGAGGATTCCCTTGTCAGTCATTTAGTACAGTAAATCCAACTAAAGATCCGTTCGATGACAGAGCTAATTTATATAAGCAGATGGTTCGAGTTGTAAAAGACAAACAACCAAAGGTATTTATCGCCGAAAATGTAAAGGGTATGATGACGCTACATAAAGGGCAAATTTTTAAAAGAATAATAAAAGCATTTGAAGAAGTGGGCTATACGACATATGCAAAGCTTTTTAATGCTGCAGATTATGGTGTTCCACAAAAAAGAGAAAGAGTTATAATTGTGGGTGTTAGAAATGATTTGGCTGGTCTTATGGAGTATAGCTTTCCTAAGGAGACTAATAAGAATAATTGGGTTCCTTTGTCTGTAGCAGTTCCAGAGCTTGCGATTAAGCAGGAAAAGTATTATTTCTCGGAGAGAGCAGTTCAAGGAATGAAAAATGCTAAGAATAACATGAAGAGAGGATTATATCAGGATTTGAATAAACCATGCTTGACAGTTACAAGTCATTTGGCAAAGATGAGTTTAAATTCAAGAGATCCTGTATTGCTAGTAAATCCAGAGAAAGAACTGTATAGACGTTTTACCCCACTAGAAGCGGCACGTATTCAGTCGTTCCCAGATGAATTTAGATTTGCTGGAAGCGAGACGGATGCATACAGACAAATTGGAAATGCGATTCCGCCTGTATTGTTTTGGCATATATCGAATTCTATAAAAGAGTATTTGGAGTTGATTGAAGCAATTAATCTAAAAGATGCAATTTAGGATGTTTTAGGTCAAGAAAGGGTAAAAATGATTATATATGTTCAGTAGTAAACATGAGTAGTAGTATTTATTCATATTCATCATACGGCACAATCATACTCTCCACACAATCGTCAGCATCAAGAACAATCGTTTCAGATTTGTATTTATCTGAGACGATTGTTAATGCTTCTTCAAGACTTTCGGCATTAACTTTAGTAATACGAGATAGAACTTCTTTGATTTCAATTGAGTATTCTTGCATAGAATATTTCCTCCTATTTCTGTTTGTATCATAATAATACTATTATTATATATATTTGTATAGCAAAGGTGGACACCTATGCACCAATGTCCACCTTGCTGTATGTTTGGGATTTGTTATAATTCCATGGGGTATTATTGTAATGATACGAGGACGGAGGTAGAGTATGAGATATAGGGTAATGTATGTTGTATTGATATGTATGGGAGTGCTTTTCGTCACCTGTGGGTGTGGCTGTAGCAAAGGCTCAGAATTTATTGGCACATGGGAGAATGATGATAATGAAGTTATAGAGATTAACAGAGATGGAACAATTGATGAATATACATCTGACGGAAAACATTATAAATATAAATATGAAATTGATGATTATCCTACAATAAATGGGAAAAAATACTCTTTGACCGTGATAGATATTACCGGACTTAAGATGTTGACTTCAATTCATTATGATGAAGAAAATGATAGTATTTTTTATGGGTACAGTTATTCGCCTGAAAACAGTTATAAGAAAAAATGATGGTTTAAGAGCGGATTAGTATTTTTGCTTTCCTGGCCAGATGACATCTTTGTGACTTTGATAACAAAGGTGTAGTCTGGCTTCTGTGTATTTCACTATGATATATTTTATATCGAAGAGATTACAATCCCTCGCAGAAATGCGAGGGATTTTTTGTGCATTAAAGTGTATACCATAAAAAGTATGCTAATCAAATGATTTAATAGTAATTCGTTTTAAAGCCAAGTAAAACGAATAAATCTACAATTAAAACGAATAAAAATTGACTTAAAACGAAAAGAGATGTAGTATTGTAGAATAAAGGAGGGTAAAGCTATGAGATTTAGTAACGAAAAGAAACAGTCTATCATCATATACATGCTTGAGAAAATACAACAAAATTGTGATGGGGTATCTAAAATAGTAGCTGAAGCTTTTGATATTAATCAGAATACAGTACATACATATATTAATGAATTAGTTGATAAAGGCATAATAAAACGTGTAAAAAGAGGAGAATATGAGTTAGTAAAGAAAAAGTATGAATATAAATATAGTCGATCTGATAAAGAGATGGATAATGATACATATGTGTATGAGCATTGTTTATATAATCTGATTGAAAATCTAAGTCAAAATGTCAAAGATATCTGGAGTTATGTTATAAGTGAAATGATTAATAATGTAATTGACCATTCACAAGCCGAGAATTTCAAGCTAATTATTGAGCAGAGTTATATAGATACACAGGTATTAATATTAGATGATGGAATAGGAATATTTGTGAAAATTAAAGATTATTTTGGATTTAATACAATAGATGATGCTATCGGTGAATTGTTTAAAGGAAAACTGACCACAGATATTGAAAATCACTCTGGTGAGGGTATTTTTTTTAGTTCGAAAATGGTAGATGATTTCTTTATTGTATCAAGTGGAAAAATCTTCTCAAATAATAAATATGGAAACAGTAAGATAATGAATTTGGCACAAACAAACACAGAAGGAACGGGAGTATATATGAGCTTGTCAAATTTTACCCAGAGGAATCCACAAGAAGTGTTTGATTTATATGCTAACACAGAAGGAGGATTTGTGAAAACAAAGGTCCCTTTAAAGAATATATTTGACGCATCTCCTGTTTCGAGATCTCAAGCAAAGAGAGTATGTAATAGGCTAGAAGAATTCAAAGAAGTTGAAATAGACTTCGATGGAATTCAGTGGATGGGACAGGGATTTGCACATCAGATATTTGTTGTATTCGCCAGGAAGCATCCGGACATAAAGCTAGAACCAGTTAACATGAGTGAGGATGTGGCTAAAATGTATGCTCATGTTATGCACTAGCCTTCTTCTTATTGATAAAGAACATTACGACTCCTGCACCAATAATGACTGCATAACCAATTAGGCTGAAGGCATCTGGGAATTCATCAAGGAAAAGCATTCCCAATAGTGCTGCAAATAGAATATTGGTATAGTCATATACTGATATTTCGCTGGCTGGGGAATATGTGTAAGCCTTGGTAATAAATATTTGCCCAATAGATGCTGACACTCCTGTAAGTAATAGAAATGCAAGCTGTTCTAATGTCATAGGCTTAAAGTTGATAATCATAAATGGTACACAGGCTATACATGAGAACGCTGAAAAGAACAATACAATAACAGGTCCAGGTACTTTCTTGAAACTACAAAGTCTCACATAAGTATATGCTAATCCTGCAAAGGCACCACTTGAGAGACCTATTAATGCGGGAAGGGATGTTAATATGTTCCCATCTGGTTTCAAAATAAAGACGGCTCCTATAAAGGCAGTTATAGCGCATAGTACTTGAAATGATTTTGGCTTTTCTTTAAGTAGGAATATTGAGAAAATGATTGCGAAGAAAGGCGATAATTTATTAAGCATGGCAGCATCGCTTATATTAATCATTCCGATGGCATAGAAGTTTGCAAATATTCCCAGGGTGCCGAATAATGAACGAAGAATAAGATATTTCAAACCTCCATTACCCGTACTAAATGGAATCTTGTTTTTTAGCATAATAAATAAAGCTACAAATGCCGCTATCAGATTTCTGAAGAATGCTTTTTCAAATACCGGTAAATCTCCGGATAGCTTGATGAACAGATTCATAAATGCGAATCCAAGGGCGGCAATTATTATGCAGATAATACCTTTTTGGCGGTTATCTATATTTGTTTGTGAGAATTTTTGCTTTTTTTCGCTAATCATTTTTCTTTTCGTAAATTCGTTGATATATTAATCCGATATAAATTGTAAGAATCTGTTTTCCTTAAGTTAATTTTACATAATAATACAGGTGAAAATCTTATAAATAATAAGGGATTTGAAGAAAAATGTTGAGAATAATTGATAAAGTATGGTATTCTTAACTTAGGAGAGGTGCTGTACTTGTTGTGGGAGGTGGCCATATGATAGTAAGAAAAACTGTGGCTTTAAAAAAGTATAATAACCTGGCGAAGTATGGTAAAGTTGAAGATTCATTTTACAAATACAGAAGAGGTGAGAACTTCTGTATCACACTTTATTGTGAACTGGAAGAAGGAGAGACTCAAGACGATCCTTTGGATGATGTTGTTCATAAATACAATGTTAAAAGAACAGGTTTCTTTAAATATAATGAATTAAATGGTAAGAAATTGTATATGTTTGAATTAGAAGGCGATTGTGATGATGAAGCAGCAAATAAAGCAGCTATTGCCAAAGTCGCTAAATTCGTTGGTAAGAGAGTTTACAATGCAGAAGTGGGAGAATTTCTTGAGTTAAGAGTTAGGGCTCTTAAGGATGATGAGAAATAGGGATTGGTTATGAGAAATGTTACATTAATAAGTATGTCAAAGGTCTATGAAAGAGAAAACTTTTGTAGGCCTTATATTAATTCTGAAAAATTTATAGACTGTAGTGATATTGAAGGAATAAATTGCTATGTTGAAGATGAGGCTTTAAAGGTACTTCGCCAAAGATTAAAAGGTGTCGATGCCAGAGGGGTTCATTTTATTGATTCCGGAAATTTTCATTATCTTACATATCTTTTTCTTGAGAAAATCCCGAGAGATTTTGAACTGATTCTAATTGATAAACACCCAGATTGTAAAGCCTCTATGTTTGAATCACTCATGTCATGTGGAAGTTGGGTAAGGGATGCATTAATTAGTATTTCTCATCTTAAGCGAGTATATATGATAGGAACGGATACTGATCTGGTTTATGAACTATCGGATCTGGGAGAGCATAGGGAAAAGGCGCTTGTTGTAAGGTCTCCGAAAAAATTGGATGAGAGTAATTTGCCTGTATATATGTCGATTGATAAGGATGTATTAGATGATTCTATAATTGCAACTAATTGGGATCAGGGGGATATGAATCTCACTGAGTTGGATAGATGGATAGAATATATACTAGACAAACGCTTTCTTATAGGAGTAGACATTTGTGGAGAACCAGATGAAGGAGAAAATGACTCAGTCCATGAAGGAAGTAGCATAATAAACAGTCACTTAATGGAGTTATTTGAAAATTAAAGAAATGGCATTGTCTAATATGTACAAATTGCATTATTAAAAAAGTGAAGTATGCACAAAAATATTTTAAATAAAATAAAAATCTTGAAAAAAAAAATTAGTAACAATATAATTAATTAAACCGATTAATTAATTAGTTAATTCCATTAATTAATTTTATAAAAAGGAGGAGGCGTTATAATGCAAGAGGCAACGACAACTACAAATGTAAAAGCAAACCCGAACAAGCTGACCGCTAAGAACGTTATAGGTTATGCGCTTGGTGATACCGGTGGGGTTTTGGCGTTTGGTGTAATCAGTTCATTTTTGAATATGTATTATACTGACGTTTTCGGTATTAACGCAGCACAGATTGCTATTTTGTTCCTGGTAGCGAGAGTGTGGGACGCTATCAATGATCCGATTATGGGAAGTATTCTCGATCATTTGAAGCCTAGGAAGACCGGACGTTTTCGTCCATGGATTTATTTCTTCTCATTCCCGATGATGATTTCGTTGGTACTGTTATTCTTACCGGTATATGACTGGTTCGGAATGTCATCAACGCAGTTACTTATTTACGCATACATTACATATATCTTCTATGGAATGATGTATACAGGTGTTAATATTCCTTATGGTTCAATGGCAACCGTTATGACTAACGATATCAAGGAGAGATCTACACTGTCTATGGCTCGTACAGTTGGTGCAGGTATCGGACAGATGGCAGGTTCCGTTATTTTCCCATTGGTAGTTTACTCTGTTGCAGCTAATGGAGCTAAATACCTTGATGGACACAAGCTTTTTGCCGCTACACTTGTAATCGTTGGATTCCAGATCGTTGCATATCAGCTGAACTATAGATTGACAAGAGAGAATATTATTGCACCTGCCAAGAAGAAGGGCGAGAGCTCTGTGGGCAAGACATTGGCTTCTCTTATGAAGAACCGTCCGTTCGTAACATTATCCCTTGCAAGTATGCTTCTTATTGCAGGTAATATGTTCACTAATACAGCTAACGGATATCTTCTTAAGAACTACTATGAGATGCCGGGACTTCAGTCTCTTGTACCTATTGCAACATACTTACCAATGGCGCTTTCAATACCGTTCCTTAACAAATTGGTTATGAAGTTCGGTAAGAAAGAGTTGTGTGGATTCGGTGCATTTATTGCTGCGGGTGCATATCTGGTAATGTTTATTTGGAAGATTCCTAATCCGTATATATTCATGGGATTCTTGTTCCTAACAGGAATTGGACTTTCATTCTTCACGATGGAGGTATGGGCTATCGTCTCAGATGCCATTGATTATCAGGACAAGCTTACAGGTCGGCGTGAGGAAGGAACATCCTATGCTATATTCTCATTCTTCAGAAAGATGGGTCAGACAGTAGCAGGTGTTGGATTCAATGCTTTACTTGGAGTTATCGGTTATGTATCTGCCGAGGCAGGCGCCGGAGATGTTGTACAGCAGACACCGGAGGTTAATAATGGTATATATACATTAGCAACACTTGTACCATTTATTATGTATCTAATAATGGCACTTCTAATGCAGTTCGGATACAACATTGGTAAGAAGGACGCTATTGCTCTTAAGAACGAGCTTGAAGAGAGAAATGCTAAGAGAGATGAAGCTAAGTCTGAATAAGATATTCTTCTTTATATAATATGTTATATAGGGAATTATCAGTCCTACTGATAGTTCCCTTTTTCTTGTCTATTATTAACAAATGAAATACAAAAATAAGTATATTATTCACAAAATGCATTTCCAATAAATAAATCCCTTGAAAAAAAATCAATGGGGATTTATAATTAATTAAAGCTGTTAATTAATTATTTCAAAAGGGGGACTTTATGATTACTGTAAAAGATCTTTTGAACATGAAAGTTAAGGTTGGAGAAGGAACTAACAACTTTACAATGAGTAGAGGAAGCTTCGTATATAAGCAGGAATTCTCTTACGAATCAACACTTGATTATGTTGATGAGAATACACAAGGTAATAAGACGAAGCTACATTTTAAGGATCCTAAGAGAAATCTCGATCATTACTTTATTGTCGCAGAAGATAATGGAGACATTGAAGTAACATATGAAGGCGATGATGAAGCTATTAATAGATATTGGATAAGCTTTGCTGCAAGTTCATCTGAGCATATATATGGATGTGGTGAGACATATTCTAAGTTCGATCTTAAGGGTGAGAATGTAAGAATCTGGGTAGCAGAGCATCAGAATACTGATAGAATCGGCAGGAAGCTTATTAGAGAATTACTTGGTAAGAAACCTAAGAAGGTACTGCCATTTAAGAAGTTTGAAAGTTATTATGCTCAACCTACTTTCGTTTCTTCAGAGAAGTATTTTCTGCATGCATTCGTTGATAATTATTCTGAGTTTAATTTCAAGGTTCTTAATCAGACTACATTATACCTACAGGATAAGCCTCATTTTGTAGTAAAGAAAGCAGATACATTTGAAGAATTATCTTCTAAATTATCAGACTTACTTGGGCATCAGAGACAGCTTCCTGATTGGGTTTATGATGGAGCAATTCTTGCAGTTCAAGAA
>OCTW011541189.1_pt1 | contig 10299 bp, 9 predicted proteins | sample 1539671 | NCBI WGS metagenome assembly OCTW01 (sample SAMN02144230, study PRJEB22623) | gut metagenome | biome: sheep rumen | host: Ovis aries | place: New Zealand
TCGCTGTCCGCCCGAAAGATTTTTGCCGCCGCCCACAAGGACATGGTCAAGGCCTTCCGGCTTTTCTCTGACGAAATCGGCGGCCTGGGCGATGGTAAGCGCCTGCATTATATCCTCGTCCGAGGCATCGCGGCAGCGCATCTTCATATTATCTCTGACCGTTCCGCGAAACAGCTCGGCCTGCTGAGGCACAAAGCCGATCTTTCCGCGCAGCTGCTCAAAGGGGTACTTCTTGACCGAGCAGCCGTCCACAAGCACTTCGCCATCGTCAGCCTCGTAAAACCTCGGAATAAGATCGACAAGCGTGGTCTTGCCGCAGCCTGTACCGCCGATTATACCGATTGTCTCGCCCTTAGCGGCTGTAAAGCTGATGCCTTTAAGGGCGTATTTGCCGTCATCGTGATATGAGAACGAAACATTCCTGAACTCGACGGCAGGTGCGTTATCGGGAGCAGCGATCTCGGCGTCGGCGATGTCTTCAAGTGTCGGCTTGATGTCAAAGACCTCATTTATCCTGATGGCCGAAGCCTGCGCTCTTGTCAGAGCAGTGACAAGCAGCGACACCGCAAGCAGCGCCAGCAGTATCTGATTCATATAGCTTATCAGTGCCAGCAGCTCACCCTGAGTCAGGTCGCCGACATCGACGCTGAACCCGCCCAACCAGATGATTGCGATTATGGCGGCGTATACAAACACATGGGTACAGGGGTTAGTAAGCGCCGAGATCTTTCCTGCTTTTATTTGTAGGTCAAGCAGCTCGTCGGCGTTCTTCCTGAACTCCCTGTTCTCGTTTTTCTGACGCGAAAAAGCGCGAATGACCCTGACGCCGCTGAGGTTCTCGCTGACCGAAAGCGTCGTTCTGTCAAGCTTTTTTTGTATCTGCTTGAACAGCGGCACGGTCTTCTTCATTACAAAAAAGATCACAAAGCCAAGAATCGGCGAGGCTATCAGGAATATCAGCGTCAACTTGACAGAGACGGTGAAAGCCATTATCACGGCGCCGATAACGATAAACGGCGACCTCAGAAACAGCCTCAGCAGCATATTTATGCCTGTCTGTGCCTGATTGGTATCAACAGTCATGCGGGTGATAAGGGTCGATGTTCCGACCTTGTCGAGCTCGGCATGAGAGAATGTATTGATATGATGATACAGATCACGCCGAAGCTCGGTGCCGAAGCCGAGCGCAGCTCTTGCTGCAAAGTACTGAGCCGTAAGTGAAGCGGCAAGCCCAAGAACTCCAAGTGCGATAAGAACACCGCCCATTTTGAGTATCTGATCGGTGTCGTTGTTTTTAATGCCTACGTCGATTATCCTTGCCATTACAAGCGGCACAATAAGCTCGAAACACGCCTCGGTGAACTTAAAAAAAGGCGCAAGAATGCTTTGCAGCTTATAATTTTTCAAATATCTGAAAAGCTTTAACATTACATTACCTCTGAAAACAGAATAAGGCAGCCCGCAACGCGGTGCCACCTTAAAAGTATAACATATCTTTTGAAAAAAGTAAAGCATTTGCCGCATTTGCGCAAAGATATGAAGCTGCGTTAAAAAACTGTTTTCATTTGATTTACAATTACCGTGCTTATGTGTGATATACTTTTTTAGACAGAAACCGATACAAAAGCTTAAAGGAGTGAAACGATGCTTTCTGCAATAACCGACTGGGACTATGCAGTACTTGAAAGAATGGGCGAGATCAGAAATGACGTCCTGTCCTATATCCTCAGTGTTTTCTCGTATATGTGCGATCTTGGCATCTTCTGGATCATACTCTGCGTGATACTTCTTATTAACCCGAAGACGCGGAGAATAGGCGCTTACGCAGCCTGTGCTTTAGCATTACAGTTTATACTCGGCGAAGGCATAATAAAGCACCTCGTCCGCCGCGATCGTCCGTTCATACAATACTCGGACATTGACACCTTTATCCGACACCCAAGGGGCTATTCCTTCCCGTCGGGTCACTCGTCGGCCAGCGCAGCCACTTCGCTTTGCATCTTCCTGCAAAACAAGAAGCTCGGCGCACCGCTGCTTGTGGTTGCCTTGCTGGTAATGTTCTCGCGGCTGTATTTTCAGGTGCATTTCTTCTCGGACGTTGTCTGCGGCTGTATACTTGGTTCAGTTGTCGCTGTGTTTATCTACTTCCTGCTCAAGCACAGAGAAAACAAGCGCCGCTTTGAAAGCGCTCAGACAAAAGAATAACAAAAAGGGGCTCGAAAGCCCCTTTTTTTATTGCTTGTTATTTGGTTTTCAGCAGTTCGGACTTTTCCATTGGTTCAAGTCCGTCCTGCGATGCTATCAGATCGGCGAAGTTATAGCCCTCGAGCTTTTCGCGTACTAAATCGGTGACCTCGGCGAAGGCTCGCTGATAGCAGCAAACGCCCGACATCGACCTGTTGCATATCCCGTCAGGTGAGAGGCAGCGGGAAAAATAATATGTACCCTCGATGGCCTCGATGACCTGTCGCAGGTTTATATCCTCGGGCTTTTTCCTGAGGACGTAGCCGCCCTGCGTGCCCTTGAAGGACTCGACAAGATCGGCGGCGACCAGCTTGCGCAGAATTTTCAAAGCAAATCTCAAAGAAACGAAAGCCTTTTCGGAAATGGTCTTGGCGTCCGCTCTTCCGTTTTCGATGCAAAGCACCGAGATTATCCTCACAGCATAATCAGCTTCAAGTGTCAGCTGCATAGTTTACCTCCGACTCATTCGAGATAGTCTCTTACCTTATTGCTTCTATTAGGATGGCGCAGCTTGCGGAGAGCCTTGGCTTCGATCTGCCTGATTCTCTCTCTTGTAACATTGAACTGCTGGCCAACCTCTTCAAGTGTCCTGGCTCTGCCGTCTTCAAGGCCGAAGCGCAGTCTGAGCACCTTCTCCTCCCTGTCGGTAAGGGTGGAAAGCACCTGATTGAGCTGCTCCTTGAGCATTACCTGAGATGCTGCCTCTGCGGGAGCGGGAGCTTCTTCGTCGGGAATGAAATCACCGAGGTGAGAGTCCTCCTCTTCGCCGATAGGTGTCTCGAGAGAAACGGGATCCTGGGCGATGCGCATTATCTCGCGGACTCTTTCAACAGGCATTTCAAGCCTCTCGGCGATCTCGTCGGGAGAGGGGTCGTGTCCGTTCTCGTGCAGCAGCTGGCTGGAGATCTTCTTTACCTTGGTGATAGTCTCTACCATGTGGACAGGTATTCTTATCGTCCTTGCCTGGTCTGCGATAGCTCTTGTGATAGCCTGTCTGATCCACCATGTGGCATAGGTCGAGAATTTGAAGCCCTTGGTGTAGTCAAATTTTTCAACGGCCTTGATAAGACCCATGTTGCCTTCCTGGATAAGATCAAGGAAGCTCATACCTCTGCCGACATATCTTTTTGCGATGGAAACAACAAGTCTGAGGTTTGCTTCGGCAAGTCTTTTTCTTGCGGCAGAAGCCTCTTTCTCGTTGTTGCCCGACATTTTCTCGGCAAGCTGGATCTCTTCCTCGGAGGTAAGCAGCGGAACGCGGCCGATCTCCTTGAGGTAGATCTTTACAGGGTCGTCTATGGCAACGCCGTCGGTGGAAAGTCCGATGTCAACATCATCGGGAGCCATCTCGTCCTCGGGGTTGATAAGGTCAAGAGTATCATCGGGAACTATATCGTCGATGATCTCGATGTTCAGCGCAGTACAGTTATCATAGAAGCTGTCGATCTGGTCTACGTCAAAGTCAAGCTTTTCAAGAGCGTCCGTGATCTCCTTGGCGGTAAGCTTTCCGTTCTGTTTGCCCTGTTCTATAAGGTTTTCCATTATCTGCTTTTTGTTCTCAGGCATATTTCATACTCCTATCTTTATTTGACCTGCGGCCTTTCAGCCGTTTTTCTTCTTTCTGAGCTCAGCGGCAAGGCTGAGCATATCGTCGTCCGAAAGCTCGGTCTCGGGCGTTTTCGCCTTTCCTGCTTCAAGTATCACGTTGATGCAGTCGTCGGCGACCTTGTCATCTATCCCAAGCTCGGAATTATCCGAGATTATCGAGGTTATCCTTCCGACCTCCTCGGGCGTGAACTCGTCACTGAAAGAGGAGAACGAATAATCCTCGCCCGCAAGTATCTTGCGCACAAGCGCGGAATATATCCTCTTGTTGAGCGCAGTCACGAACTTTTCGGCGGGAAGTCTCTCACTTGTTTCCCTGCACTTGTCGGGATTGGCGTAGATGTAATAGATGAGCTGCTTTTCGGCGTTGTTCTCACGCGGGTGCAGCACAGCCTCGGGATCCAGCGGGTCGCGCCTGTTGGCGAAATTCAGGATATCCTGTTCCTGCTTGCGGCGCTTGGCGTTGGACTTAGCCCGAATCATTCCCTGCACCTGAAGCTCGATGGCCTGCTTTGAAACGCCCTGTTCCTTTGCAAGCTTTGACATATAAATATCCCGCTCCACAGGGGAATGCAGCTGCATGATTATCTCGCAGGCTCGCCGCATATAGTCGGCCTTGCCTGTCTCGGAATCAGTATCGAGCCCGCCCTGAGCGCTCGTCAGTTCAAAGGTCACGGAATCCGAGGCCTTGTCGAGCAGGTTCTCGAACCTTGCCTTGCCAAACTTGTTGATGTATTCGTCAGGATCCTTGGCGCCCTGCATATTTATCACAAAGGCTTTAAGATCGGCCTCTCTGAGCATTGAGATCGCTCTTTTGGTGGCCTTCTGTCCTGCCTCGTCCGAGTCGTAGCAGATCACGACCTCTTTGGCGTAATTGGAGATCAGCTTCACCTGCTCGGGAGTCAGCGCCGTTCCGCAGGAAGCCACAGCGTTCTCAAAGCCGGCCTGATTGAGAGAGATAACATCAAGGTTGCCCTCGCAAAGCAGTATCCTTCCGCTCTTGACGGAATCGTTCTTCGCAAAATTCATAGAGAACAGGAAGCGATTCTTGTTGTAAGCGGGGGTATCCTTCGAGTTCAGGTACTTGCGCTTGTCCTCGGAGGAAAGCGCTCTGCCGCCGAAACCGACGATATTTCCTTTTAGATCAAAGAAAGGGAACATTGCGCGGTTCACGAAGAAATCGAAGGTGTTGCGGGTGTTGCGCTGCGAGCGTGAGATCAGACTTGCCTGTTCAAGCTCCTGCTCGCTGTAACCCTCGGACAGCATAAAACTTTTAAGCTCTGACCAGCTGTTAGGAGCGAAGCCCATGCCGTATTTCATAATGGTACGGGCGGTGAGCCCGCGCTTGGCGAGATACTCCCTGCAAGCCGTGCCCTCGGGCGAACGCAGCTTGTCATAGAAAAACCTTGCGGCCTTCTTGTTCATCTCGTAGATACGCTTTCGGGCATCGGAGGCCTTGCTGTTGTAGGTAGGATCGTCGGGGATAGCAAGACCGCCTCGATCCGCAAGCAGCCTCACGGCCTCCATATAATCAAGGGTGTTGTATCTCATGGTAAACGAGATAACATCGCCGCCTGCGCCGCAGCCGAAGCAGTGAAAATACTCCTTGTCGGGATGCACATGGCACGAGGGCGTTTTCTCGTTGTGGAACGGACACAGGCACACATAGTCTCTGCCCGTTCGTTTAAGGTTGACATAGGTCCCCATCACGTCAACGATGGGGTTCGCGGCTTTCAGCCGTTCAATGAATTCTGCCGGCAGAGCCACTGTCAGACCTCCTTATCAAGTCACCTTCCAGGCGGAAGGAATGAATATTTCGGAAAATGTATCTATCGCGTAGCTGTCCGACATTCCCGAGAGATAATCGCAGACTGCCCGCTCGGGGCCGTAATGCTCGGCAAGCTCGATATAAAGCTCCGGCATTTTATGTACGTGTCTGCAAAAATACCTGTAAAGAGCGCCCAGCATTTCCTGAGCCTTGCTCTCTTCGGACTTGCACTTGGGGTTGCGATAGACGCTGTCAAACATAAACTTATGGAGCTTGTTGTAAGCCTCCGCCACCTCGGGGAACATACCGATCGTCGGCTCGTCGTGCTCAAGGTAGATGCCCTTTTCGATGATCGACCCCACAAGAGTGGTTATCCTTTCGGACTTCGAGTGCCCCAGCACATCGGTGATCTCCTTCGGGATATCGTCCTCGGTGATTATGCCGCCGCGGATCGAATCGTCGATGTCGTGGTTGATGTAGGCTATCACGTCCGCAAAACGCACGGTGTAGCCTTCAAGCGTCTCGGCCTTTTTGTTCGTGTGCTTCAAAATACCGTCGCGGACTTCGTAGGTGAGATTCAGGCCTTTGCCGTTGTTCTCGATAAGCTCAACGACCCTGAGCCCCTGTTCGTAATGCCTGAACCCGGCAGGGCAGAGGGAATCGAGCGCTCTTTCGCCTGCGTGGCCAAAGGGCGTATGTCCCAGGTCGTGACCCATAGCGATAGCTTCGGTCAGGTCTTCGTTCAGCCTTAATGCGCGGGCAATAGTCCTTGCTATCTGGCCGACCTCGAGCGTGTGTGTCAGGCGCGTTCTGTAGTGATCTCCCGTCGGGGACAGAAAGACCTGTGTCTTGTGCTTCAGCCGCCTGAACGAATTGCAGTGGATTATCTTGTCTCTGTCGCGCTGGAATTCGGTGCGATAGTCACAGAGATCCGACCACTCGTCTCTGCCCTTTGTCTCGGACGAAAGGCAGGCGTACTCGCAGAGCAGCTCTTTTTCAAATTCTTCGTATCTTTCGCGAGGATTCATAAGGACCCCCTTTCTAAAAACGAAAAACGATTCCTTCGGGCAATTCCATCTCCGACGGCTTTGCCCATATTATTATACTCAGGCTTGAGGTCAAAATCCTCTTTTTTGATGCAAAATTATTCAAAATCCTGCCAAAGGCCCTTTTCTTCGGCGATAGCGAGCCTTCCGTTGGCGATATCCGTGAGCTTATCCTTAAAAGGTTCGGCAAATCTCTGCTTAACGAGAACAGTCAGGCGCACATTGTCAGCAAAATCCTCGTTCTCGGCTTTTATCTCAAATTCCGGGAAAACATAGGTGAGCTTGCCGTATACAGCGTAATCACATGAGATCGTCAGCCGTGAACAAAGGCACATATTTTGCTTTTCCGCGCTGTCGACAGCCAGCTTGCAGGCATGAGAATACGCTCTCACAAGGCCGCCTCCGCCGAGCAGTATGCCTCCGAAGTATCTGGTGACAACAACGCAGACGTCGGTGAGGCCTTCCTTTTGCAGCACATCAAGCACAGGCACACCGCCCGTTCCCTGCGGCTCTCCGTCGTCGGAGTATCGCGAGGTGTTGCCGTCCCGCAGGATATAGGCGTAGACGTTGTGCTTTGCCTTTCGGTGGGCGGCTTTGACAGAATTGATGAAATCTATCGCTTCTTCGGAGGTCTCGACATGGCAGATCTGCCCGATGAACTCGGACTTCTTTTCAACAAAGCTGTCCTCGGACTTTCCTTTTGTTGTCCTGTATTCATCAGCCAAGCAGCTCACCTCCCACAGCCCGAAGTAACAAAAAAGAGCGGATAACCGCTCTTTTCACATTTAGTCAAGATTGAATCTCTTCTTGAATCTGTCTACACGTCCGCCTGTATCAACAAGCTTCTGCTTGCCTGTAAAGAACGGATGGCACTTAGAACAAATTTCTACCTTAATATCCTTCTTTGTAGAACGAGTGTTGATCACGTTACCGCAAGCGCAGGTGATCGTGGTCTCCTCATACTTAGGATGGATTCCTTCCTTCATAACAACAGACCTCCTTCCAAACTAAAAATTATGAACTCATAGAAGCCCATCATCCTCAGTTCAGACAGTAGTTCTATGTAGTAATCACATTTACTGAAATATTATAGCACCAAAATTGTCGAATGTCAAGCCAAAATTGCAAAGTTCACAAAAAATACATATATATTTACAAGATGACCTTCCACGCCTGCACGAGTCTGTCAAGGCTCCAGGCCGCGTTTGCGGGGCTGCTGGACGGCAGACACACGGCACTTATCCCAAGCTGCGGCTCCTGATAATTTTTATAATACTCCTCGGCCTTTCGGCCGTTGACGAATATCCTGGCGACTTTTGAGCCTTTCAGGATAGGTCGCAGGTCGTTCGGGACGACGTCCCTGATGCTGCTGTCCGATGAGCCGGCGATGCTGCATGAGGCGATGACGTCCCAGGCGGCGATATGATGCCGAAGAAGGAATGACTTGCGCTCCGGTACAGTCATAGGTACGGACTCGTCATGGAGCGCCGCGACAATCTTCCAAAAACGGTTCTGGGGGTGACCGTAGAAATAGCCCATTTCCCGCGACTTGACAGATGGAAAGCTTCCGAGTATAAGTATCTCGGAATTTTCATCAAAGGTCGGCGGTATGGGGTGAATGATATGCTTGGTCTCCATCTTGCTCCCCTTACAGCAGCGCCTGAAAATCTTCTTCCGAGATTATCGGGATACTAAGCTCCTTGGCCTTTTTGTTCTTTCCCGAACCCGAGGTCACGTCGTTATTTATAAGGTAGTCGGTCTTTGATGATACCGCAGACGCGACTTTACCGCCGTTTGCTTCGATGAAGTCCTTCAGCTCGTTGCGGTTCTTGTACAGATGCACAGCGCCCGTGATAACAAAGGTCTTCCCTGCTATTCCCGAATCGCTGTTCACCTGCTCGGGCTCCTTGATAGTCAGCTCAGCCAGCAGGTCGTGGTATTCTTTCAGATTCTTCTCATTCGCAAAATAGGCGACGTAGTCATTTGCCAGCACCTCACCAATGCCGTCGATAAGCACAAGCTCCTCGGAGGTGAGTTTTTCAAGCTCCTCGGGATTTGTGTAAGTGCCGCAGATAAGCCGCGAAACGCTTCTGCCGATATTCGGGATACCGAGAGCATAAAGCACGCGGCTTAGCTCAACATTTCTCGAAGCCTCGATGCCGTTTATAAGCAGCTCGTAGGACTTTTCGCCGAAGCCTTCAAGGGTCACGATCTTCTCCTTGTGCTCGGAGAGGTGATAAAAGTCGCTGAGCTCGCGCAGGAAGCCGTTATCGACAAAGCTCTTGATCGTGGAGGAGGCCATGCCAACGATATTCATTGCATCGCGCTGGACGAAATGCTCGAACTTTCCAAGGTGCTTTGCGGGGCAATCGTGGTTCGGACAGAACAAAGTCTCTACCTCTCCGTCAGACAGCACAAGCTTGGTCTCGGCACCGCAGGCGGGGCAGATCTTTGCCACAGCGGGTGTGACAACATCGCTGTCATGCAGCGTCTTGTTCTCGCCGACAACGGGGATTATCATATTCGCCTTATAGACCGACACAGTGTCGCCCACGCAGAGGTTCAGCTTTTTCATAATACTTATATTGTGCAGCATCGCCCTTGACACAGAGGTTCCTTCAAGCTCGACCGTATCAAAGACAGCGATCGGGTTTATAAGTCCTGTTCTGCTCGGCGACCAGATTATTTCTCGAAGAGTGGTATCTGCGGTCTCGTCAGCCCATTTAAAGGCCATGCCGTTTCTCGGGTGATGGACAGTCTCACCAAGGCTTGCACCGTAAGCGACATCGTCAAAGGTCAGCACAAGGCCGTCCGAGGGGAAATCGTTGTTTACGATCTCGCGCTCGAACCACTCAATGGCTTCGATCAGACTCTCTCTGTCAACAAGCTTTCCGAAAACACGCTGAAAGCCAAGAGAAGCAAGCCAATCAAGCCGCTCGGCGACGGAATTGCACTCCAGGCCTTCGGCCTCGACAAGCGCAAAAGCAAAGAAGTTAACACTTCTCTCGGCAACAACTCTTGAATCAAGGCTCCTGAGCGTTCCCGACGCAAGGTTGCGAGGGTTTTTGTAAGGCTCGGTGCCTTCGGGGAGGCTGTCGTTCACACGCTCAAAGTCAGTGTAGCCGATAAGAGCCTCGCCTCTCAGGGCAAGATGGCCCTTGAACGGTATCTGTGCAGGAATGCCCTTGATGTGTCGGGCGTTGGCTGTCATATCCTCGCCGACCTCGCCGTTTCCGCGGGAGACCGCCTGTGTCAGCTTGCCGTCATCATAGTAAAGACAGACGGTCAGGCCGTCCAGCTTCCAGCTGAGGAACCCCTTCTGTTCGCCGAGCCAATCCCGCAGCTGCTCGCGGTCCTTGGTCTTGTCCAGTGAAAGCATACGTCTTGGGTGCCGTACTTTGGGAAGATATGAGGTGACCTCGAACCCCACGTTTTGAGTGCGGCTGCCGCCAAGAACTATGCCTGTTTCATTTTCAAGCGCTTCAAGCTCGTTATAAAGCTTGTCATATTCGGCATCGCTCATTATGGTCGAGCCTGTGTTGTAATAAGCATCTGCGGCTTTTGCCAGCAGCGCATTGAGCTCCTTCATTCTTTCTATCTTTTTATCAGGCATGATCATCATTCCTTACGAAATAG
>OCTW013435640.1_pt1 | contig 10299 bp, 5 predicted proteins | sample 1539671 | NCBI WGS metagenome assembly OCTW01 (sample SAMN02144230, study PRJEB22623) | gut metagenome | biome: sheep rumen | host: Ovis aries | place: New Zealand
CCCGCTGCAATCGGTCCATACTCTCAGGCAATTGAGAGCAATGGTTTCATCTTCTGTTCCGGACAGATTCCGGTAGATCCCGCCACCGGCAATATTCCGGAAGGCATCGAAGCTCAGGCGGAGCAGAGCTGCAAAAACGTCGAGGCAATCCTTCAGGCAGCCGGATCCGGCGCGGACAAGGTAGTCAAAACCACCTGTTTCCTCGCGGATATCGCGGATTTTGCCCGCTTCAATGAGGTTTACGCAAAGCACTTCATCTCCAAGCCGGCCCGCAGCTGCACTGCCGTAAAGGATCTCCCGAAGGGTGTCCTCTGCGAGATTGAGGCTATCGCAGAACGCTGATCAATCAGGACAAGAAGAAGAGCTCACGGTTCATTACCTGAATCGTGAGCTTCTCTTCTGTCATGTGAATCTATTTTATCCTACCGAACATACTGAAGCTGAGTCCACCTCTCACTTCGCAGCGTTCGTTCTGCCCTCAAAACGACTTGTCTTGAAGATAACCTCTTTATATCTCTTCAGAATCGAATACAGAAGGACGCCGAATACGCCGCATCCAACCACCTCTCCGATTCCGACCGTCAGCATCATGAACGGAATCGGAAGATTCACGCCATAGGCAAACCGAAGCACAAACGGCACAATGATCGTATTCGCCACAATCGGCGGAAGGGTGCAGAGCACCGGATTTCTTCTGCGGAGAAGCCGCGTTCCAACAGCTCCGATCAGCGTCGCAATGCTTCCAAAGATAATGTCCGGAAGAACAGCGCCTCCGGCAATGTTGCCGATCAGACATCCGACAAAGAGTCCGGGTATCGCAGCCGGGGTGAAGACCGGAAGAATCGTCAGTGCCTCTGCGACACGGATCTGCACCTGCCCGAAGGAAAATGCCGAAAAGACATATGTCAGAACGACATATATCGCCGCGATCATTGCCGCCTGTGTCAGGGAAAGAATCCGGTTGTGTTCCGTTCTTCCGCTCACCGCACCACCATGGGCCGCATGGATCTGACCTGTGCGGACATTTCCTGCTTGCGTCTGACCTGCGCATTCCTGTCCCGCATGGACATTTCCTGCTTTCGTCCCGTCCGCAGCGCCCTGTGCCGCTTCTCTGAATCCTGCCCTACTGAACTTCGTCTCGTTTTCTTTCATTATTCTGTTCTCCTTTAGTTTTGTTTATTACGTCAGGAAGGTCTCGAACTGACGCTGCTGAACCTGAATCAGCCCTTGCATTTTATCACAGCTTCCTCATAAGATGAAGAGGAAAGATCAACATTGCAAAAAAAAATGGTATGTATAATAATATCCATGTAATAGTCTTCGTGAAATTTTTTATATGCCAATCCTAAAAAAATTATTTTGATTCACTGGCAGGACGGGCTGATCAGTAGGAAAAAAGTTAGAAGAGAAGCCGATAAACAGGGAGGTTAACGATGAAAGACGGATTTATCAAAGTTGCTGCAGGAACACCGGATGTAACCGTTGGTGACTGCGTTGCCAATGCGGATGCGATTCTGGCACAGATCAGAGAAATGGAGAAGGCGCACGCAAAGATCATGGTGTTTCCGGAGCTCTGCATCACCGGATATACATGCCATGATCTGTTTCTGCAGGATCTCCTGATCGCAGAGGCAAGAAGACAGCTGAACCGGATCCTTCATGAAACGGAGAAGACCGATGCATTGATCTTCGTGGGCCTTCCGTGGGAGCTTCGCGGAAAGCTGTACAACGTGGCCGCCGTTCTGAACCGCGGCCGACTCCTCGGCCTCGTCCCGAAGAAAAATCTACCAACTTATAATGAGTTCTATGAGCGCCGGCAGTTCACGCCCGGACACGAAACCGTCGAATGGCTTGGCTCGATGGTCCCCTTTGGCATGAATCTCCTCTTCTACTGCGAGGAAATTCCACGGCTGAAGGTCGCTGCGGAGCTCTGTGAGGATCTGTGGGTTCCCTGTCCTCCCAGCATCTCCCATGCAGCCTGCGGGGCAACGGTGATTGCCAACCTGTCCGCGAGCAACGAGATGATCGGAAAGGACACCTACCGGAAAAATCTGGTCTCACAGCAGTCGGCCAGCCTGATCTGCGGATACATCTACGCCTCCGCCGGTGAAGGGGAATCCACACAGGATCTGGTCTTCGGCGGCCACAATATCATCGCGGAGAACGGAACCATTCTGGCGGAATCCAGACGTTTCCACAACGGTATCATCTATTCTGAGATAGATGTCAGCCGTCTCACGGCGGAGCGGCGCAGGACCAGCACCTACCCCGATTTTGAAACTGCGTCCGCCTATGGTGCTCAGGACGGGGCCTTCCTCGGAAAAACGGCAGCGCTCTCCAGTGCCATGCCTGTCGGAGCTTCCGGATGGGTACTCGGCGATCATGTCTGCATCCCCTTCCAGCTCCGGGAAGAACAGACCGCGCTGACCCGCACCTTTGCTCCGCATCCCTTTGTTCCGGAGGATCCGGCCACAAGGAACCAGCGCTGCGAGGAAATCCTGACCATACAGGCTATGGGTCTCAAGAAAAGACTTCACCACATTCACGCATCCCACGCAGTGATCGGCATTTCCGGCGGTCTCGATTCCACGCTCGCCCTTCTGGTAACCGTTAAGGCATTCGACATGCTGAACCTTCCAAGGGAGGGCATCATCGCCGTCACCATGCCCTGCTTCGGCACTACTGACCGGACCTACCGGAATGCCTGCACCCTGATTCGCGAGCTCGGCGTCACCTTCCGGGAAATCCGTCTCAACGAGTCGGTGACCCTGCACTTCCGCGACATCGGTCACGACATGAGCGTGCACGACGTCACCTATGAGAACAGTCAGGCGAGAGAGCGGACACAGGTACTCATGGACGTCGCCAACCAGGCCGGAGGCATTGTAATCGGAACCGGCGACCTCTCCGAGCTGGCCCTGGGGTGGGCCACCTACAACGGAGATCATATGTCGATGTACGCCGTGAACTGCTCCGTCCCCAAGACTCTTGTCCGTCATCTGGTCCGCTACTATGCGGACACCTGCGGCGAGGAAAAGCTTTCCTCCATCCTGCTTGATATCCTGGACACTCCGGTCAGCCCAGAGCTTCTGCCACCGGAAAACGGCGTGATTTCCCAGAAAACCGAGGATCTCGTCGGCCCCTATGAGCTGCACGACTTCTTCCTATATTATATGCTCCGGGCGGAATTCAGCCCCTCCAAGATATATCGGATTGCCAATCAGACCTTTGCAGGAAAATACACCGACACCACCATACGGAAATGGCTGAAAAACTTCTACCGCAGATTTTTCTCCCAGCAGTTCAAGCGTTCCTGCCTGCCCGACGGACCGAAGGTCGGCTCCGTCGCCCTCTCCCCGAGAGGCGACCTCCGCATGCCAAGTGACGCCAGTGCCAGGATCTGGCTCGATGAAATCGACGCCCTCTGCATCCCCGAGGAAAGCATGGAAGAATCGGTGAAGAAGCATAACTGATCGTTTTGATCTCCTAATCGTCTTTGCTTGATCTTTCCTTGATATTCTCGAACGAGATAAAAAGCGTCTCGCGAGTTTTATCTCGCCATCGTGACGCTCGCCGCACACGAATGCTTCGCACTTCGCTTCGGCTCACAGTTTGCCAAAAAAAATTACCGGAATATTATCGAATGCGACAATGTTCCGGTAATTTTTTATGATTTCTCTTACACTAATTCTTGCTCTGGAAACTCTGCACTCTGTCGTAGACTCCCTGCATGGTTTTGTCCAGCTCGGCGGTCACCCTGGAGCACTCCGTCAGCCCCGCAGACAGAGCCTTCATCTGTTCATCCGACAGCTGCTTCTTGTACCGAAGCTTATGCTCCAGACTTGCCCAGAAGTCCATGGCAATGGTCCGCAGCTGCACCTCGGCGCGCATCATTTTCTTGCCTTCCTCTGTAAAAATCGGCACCTCCACGATCAGATGCAGACTGCGGTATCCGCTCGGCTTCGGATTTTTGATATAATCCTTTTTCTCGATCAGCGTAATGTCATCCTGCTCCAAAAACTTTTCCGCGAGCATGTAGATATCGTTCTGAAAAGAACAGATCACGCGGATTCCGGCGACATCGTCCAGGTTTTCCCGGATTGACGCAATGCTCAAAGGAAGCTTTTTGGAATGAAGCTTTTTCACAATGCTCTCCGGACTCTTGACCCTCGTCCGGATCGATTCAATCGGGTTCGCGTCATATTTTACGGAAAAACGCTCATTCAGAACCTTGAACTTTGTCTCAATCTCCATGCACGCGCACTGGTAATCCGCAAACATTCTGCGCATCGGCTCCATTTCCGCGTCCGCCAGGTCCAGAAAAGCATCAAAGCTGATCCCGCCGGAAGGGAATATCTTCCTTATCTCCTCCGGCACCGCCATCAACTTCATGATCTGCGAGTCTAACTTTGCCATAAAATCCCCCATCCAATTGTAATAATAGTTACCCTATTATTGATATTATCTGTTTCTGCTGATCCCCACTACAGATTGCTTCTATTACGATGAAGCTATCGGTAAGCACCGTTAACCACGATTTCTGCTACTCGTAAACCCCTTCACTGATATTTTTCGTTACCAAAAAAATCCATCACTGGTAATTTTCGTTACCGGTAAACCCCGTTAATCGTTATCGTGAAGGTAACTTCCTTCCCGTTCAGGTCGGAAACCCCGTAATCATCCGGAAAGGTAACCTTGATATCAAAGGTCTCTCCGACCTTATGACCTTCTACCTGATCCTCAAAGCCATCGATGTAGGTGCCGGACCCGAGGGTCAGATCGGTTCCTGCTCCGTTTGTGCTCCCGCCGTCAAAAGCCTTACCGTTCAGATATCCCGTGTAGTCGATGTTAACGGTATCCCCTTTCTGCACAACGGTTCCTTTTGTCGTGTTCAGAGTTGTCTTTGAAGAAGCAGACGAAGAATCACTTCCGGATACTGTGCTCTGTGATGCTGTACTCTGCGATGCTGTCTCCTGTGACGTTGTGCCCGTCGAAGGAGTGCTGTCTGTGTTTATTGTAGTAACAATATCTCCGGAGGAAGACGAAACACTGGAACCGTCTGTTTTCTTCCCGGACGGACCGCTTGTAGCAATAATTCCGATCACGACAACCGCAGCCACTGCAATCACGATCACAATCGGAATCACCTTCCTGGCCTTCTGTTTTCTCGCCTCCGCTGCTCTCTGCTGCGCCCTGCGCTCCTGCGCCTTTTTTCGATTTTCTTTTTTCATAAAAAATGCCCTCTCAATTGTTTATATGATACAAACAATTATAGCGGGCATTTGTGAACATCATGTGATTGTGAACGAAATAAAACACGCTGCGCGAGTATTATCTCGTTATCGCGACGCTCGCGTAATTCAAATAATCAGTCCGAAAAGGCGATTACTTATCCGCCTTAATTGCATCTGTGGTGATCACGAACTTCACGGTTCCGTCCATTCCATTCGCGATTCCGCTGTAGTTCGTGTACTGAAGTCCATCCGAAGTAACCGCTTTCAGACGTTCCTGTACATCGCTAAGATCATCCAGCGTGCCGCCAAGACCGTTGGTGATTTTCTTGATTCCCTCATCGTTGTACTTCTTCGTACCGTCCTTCAGTTCCTTCGCACCGTCCGTCAGCTGCTTCAGACCACCTACTACCTGGCCGCTGCCGGATGCAAGCTTATCCGTTCCGCTCTTCAGCTGGCTGGTGCCGCTCTTGAGCTCACCGCCCTTGCTGTTCAGCTGAGAAGTTCCGCTCGCCAGCGTCTTGGATCCGGATGCCAGCTGTGATGCGCCGCTGTTCAGCGCCGCGCTGTTGGAATCCAGCTTCGATGTGCCGGCGTACAGAGAGGAAGCTCCTGTAGAAAGCTGTGCAGCTCCGCTGGAGAGCTGAGAAGCGCCACTCTTCAAAGCGCCGTTATTGCTTGTAAGCTTGCCAAGACCAGACGCAAGATCGGAAGCCCCGCCACTTACCTGAGATGCACCCGCCGAAAGAGTCGCTGCGCCGGAAGCCGCCTGAGATGCACCATTTGTGTATGCAGAAACACCGTTTGCTAACTCTGCAGCTCCGGATGAGAGTGTAGCTGCACCTGCGCTCAATTTTGAAGCACCTTCCTGCAAAGCTGTACTATTTGCGTTATTCTCGCCAGTAAGCTTTACCGCGCCATCATTTAATACACCAACGCTGGTTTTCAAAGTGCTCATCACGCTCATCAGCCCGCCATCACCGTTAATTCCGTTATTCAGCGCAGCTGCCCCTTTAGCGGCAGAATCGACTCCATCGACTGCCTTCCCCATGCCAGTTTGTAAATTATTTATCTTTTCGCTATCACTGAGGTTACCTATTTGTTTACCTACAGCATCCTTCAGATTTCCTATGCCTTCTACGAGATTATCCAAGGTTCCATTATATTCAGTGACTTTCTTATTGTAAGCATCGATGGAACTTGTATCAATATTCAGGCTTTTCTCTGCCTCTCCCAGCGCCCCGATTGTTGCCTCAATCGAGGTTTTTTCTGCTTCTGTTTCAGCTGCTGCTTCCTGATTCTTTAACGCACCGATCTGAGCCTCAATTGAAGTTTTTGCATTAGTCAATTCACTTGTGATTTGAGATGACTCAGACTCAAAGGAAGGAGCCTTGACTTTACTCAAGTTGTCTGAAATTGTTCCCAACTGCTTACTCAGCGCCTGAAGATTTGTCACAGATCCCTGTGCAGTACCGATCATCTCATTCACGCCTCTCTGGAGATCAGGCATGCCCTTATTTAATTCCTTCAACCCTGAGGACAATGCTTTAATGCCTTTAGATAACTGACCTAATTGCGTTACCGCAGAGTCATCATTGAGTCTCGCATTCAGCTGGCTTATACCTGCCGCAATCTGAGATGCTCCGTCCGTATACGATTTTATACTTGCGGAAAGTTTTGACGCTCCATCTGAAAGATCACCTGCCCCCTTGCTCACACTGGAAGCTCCATCCACCAGCTTCTGATTTGTGGAAGTCAGTGCGTTTAATCCCGTAACCAGGCTTGCCGCTCCATCAGACACCTGTCCCGCTCCGCTGGAAAGGGTCTTGGCTCCATCTTCGGCTGTAGATACACCGTCGGTATAAGTATTGATGCCGCCTGCCAGCTGATCCGCGCCTGTCTTTGCAGAGGAGGCTCCTGTCGCAAGCTGGGAAGCTCCGGAGTTCACCTGAGAAACACCGTTGGTATAAGAACTTACTCCGCTGCTCAGTTTGTCTGCGCCGCTTGTCAGCTGCTTGGCTCCGGTATCTACCTTCGAGACACCGTCTGTATAAGCCGTCACTCCGGAAGCAAGCTTGTCTACGCCGCTCTTCAACTGATCAATGCCGCTGTCGAGCTCACCGTATTTGTCATTCAGTTCCTTGACTCCATCGTATAGATCACTGGATCCGCTGACGAGCTTCAAGGTATTCTCCTCGAGATCATCCAGCTTGTCATTCAGATCATCCACGGATTTAATATCAGAGAAATCGAAGTCTTCGAACGCATTGGAAAGTGCAACGGTGTAAGTGGAATCCATGGTGAAATCTTTGACATCCGCTGTGATTTCCACGCTGTCGGTGATGTCAAGATCGTCGATTTTGTCTTCTACGCTATCCTTGCCCGTGCTGTCAGTGCTCTTGTTGTCCTTGGTCTGGCTGCTGTCCGATTTACTGTCCTTGCTGTCAGAAGCTGACGAAGACGCAACACTCTCGGATTTTAATGGAGTCGCCCTTGAGGATTTCGTGTCAGAAGATGCTGTATTGGAAGCGGCAGTAGTATCATTGAGCTTATCCGCATCGTTCTTGGCATCCTTCAGTTTATCCTTCACGCTGTCGAGATCCAGATCCTCCTTGAGTCCCGGTACGCCGAAGCCGAGAACGATGTTTCTGCTTCCGTCATTGATAACCTTGCCGTTGTCGATCGTCACGTTAGAGAAATTATCTCCCGGAAGGATCAGACCGGTCATCATGACAAACGGTGTCTTCATGGTCTCGGTCTTATCGCCGACCTTCGTCTGCACACTGGTGTTGTTCGTGTACTGGATCTTGATGGTGAGCTTTCCGCTCTTGCCCGCCAAATCCTTTGGCGCGATTTCCTTTCCATCCAGATAGTAGGTGAAGTTTACGCCCACCGGAAGCTCCTTGTCGGAACTTCCCTGATAGTAGATGTCGTTTCCGTCGGAATCCCAGACCATGGAATCTCCGGAACCGGTATAGGTCTCATCACCCTTTACGTTCTGGATATCACTCAGAGAGGACGCATCCTTTACACTTTTCTCGCTTCCAGCTCCGACCAGCTGATCCGAAACGGTGATCTTTGAAACCTTTCCATCTGCGTCCGCATTGACGTATACGGTTTCGTCCTTTGTTACCTTGGAAGTACTGCTGTCTGCGGCAAAAACAGCCGAAGCAGACGGTACGATTCCCATCATCGCCGCAATACCAACGGCAACGGTCTTATTAAAATTCTTTTTGATTACGATCTTGGCGTTTCTGTTCATTTTTTCAGCCTCTCTTCTATTTAAAAAGCAGAACCTCATCGACCTGCATCCTGAGATTTTCCATCTTCATGCTTCTCGTGTCAGATTTCTATTATTCTGAGATTTCTTATATCCTGAAATTTCTTTTATTCTGAGATTCCTTTTATTCTGAAATTTTGTTTATTCTGTATTGCTACACTGTCCGAAACAGCTTACGCATCCGGACGATCGCCGCTGCTCGAAGCAGCCCCGGTATCCGAAAACGCTCCAGTATCCGAAGGCTCCTGTGCGTCAGCACCGCCGTCTGATGATGCAGCTCCGGCCGTCTGTACGGCTGCCTGAAGCTGAGGATTTCTCCTCTGGGCGAAAGCAGCTCTGCGTGCTTCTTTCTTTTTTCCCAAAAAGTCAATCGACGTTTTTACAATAACCTTATCGAAGATCATGAACATGCCCGGCAGTACGAAGAGAACCGTCACCATACTGATCAAAGCGCCTCGAGCAAGCATCATACAGATGGATTTGATGATATCGATGTTCGAATACATCGCAACTCCGAAGGTCGCTGCAAAAAATGCCGCTCCGGAAGTAATGATCGAACCCATGCAGGCTCTATGCGCGATCTGCACGGCCTCTTTTTTCTCATGTCCTCTCTGACGTTCCTTCTGATAACGGCTCGTCATCAGAATCGCATAGTCAACGGTCGATCCCAGCTGCACCGTGCCAAGTACGATACTCGTCACGAAGGAAACCGAGGTTCCCGTATAGTACATGATTGCCATATTGACGAAGATGGCAAATTCGATCGTAACCTCCAGAATGAACGGAAGGGAGAACGATTTAAATACCATCAGAATAATGAAGAAAATGATGATCAGGGATGCGGAGTTTACATGCATGAAGTCCACATTCGTGACATCCACCAGATCATGAGTCAGCGGAGCCTCGCCGATCAGCATCGCTCCCTTGTCATACTTCTTCAGAATGCTGTTGATCTGATCGATCTGCTTATTTACCTCATTGGATCCGGTATAATACGCCGTGCTGACAAACATCAGCTCATGATCGTCACTCTGCAGCATGTCTTTTACATCTGCAGGGATCATAGAATCCGGTACGGATGATCCGACGAGGGAATTCAGACCAAGTACGTAATTGACGCCGTCTACGTCATCGATCTGATTCATGATCGCAACTTTATTTTTTACCGGAATGTCCTTGTCCATGACTACGATATGCATCGTACTGCTTCCGAAATCATCCTCCACCCTCTGCTGCGCCACCATGGAGGGAAGCGACTTCGGGAGAGAACCGGACATATCATAGTAGTTCTTTACATGGTTGTTTCCATATACCGCCGGGATAAACATGATCAGGAAAATGACCATCCAGACCTTATAGTGCTTTGTGATAAAATCGGATGCCTTTTCCAGATGTCCCAGAAGCGGTTTATGTGTTGTCTTCTGGATCGGCTTATCAAAGAGCAGCACCAGAGACGGAAGAACCGTCACGCAGGTAAGCACACCGAAGACAACGCCCTTCGCCATAACCAGTCCCATATCAAATCCCAGCGTGAAGGACATAAAGCAGAGTGCTATAAATCCGGCAATGGTTGTTATCGAGCTTCCGACGATGGATTTAAACGTATTGGAAATCGCGTGGCCCATCGCCCGGTTGTTGTCTCCCGGGAATCTCCGTTTATTCTCACGATAGCTCCCCAGAAGGAAGATCGAATAGTCAGTCGTGACACCCAGCTGCAGGACCGCGGCGACCGCCTTCGTGACATAGGAAATCGATCCGAAGATCATATTGGTTCCCATGTTATATATG
>OCTW011412569.1_pt1 | contig 10296 bp, 9 predicted proteins | sample 1539671 | NCBI WGS metagenome assembly OCTW01 (sample SAMN02144230, study PRJEB22623) | gut metagenome | biome: sheep rumen | host: Ovis aries | place: New Zealand
CAGGACCGGCGGGTCGGCGACCGCCGCGCGGGCGATGGCGAGCAGCTGCCTCTGCCCCTGGGAGAGATTGCTGCCGTCTCCCGTCAGCATCGTGTCGTACCCGTCCGGCAGGCGGCGGATAAAGCCGTCGGCGTTGGCCAGTCTGGCCGCGTCCAGAATCTCTTCCTCCGTGGCGTCAAGCTTTCCGTAACGGATGTTGTCGCGCACCGTTCCGGTGAACAGATGCGTGTCCTGCAGCACAATGCCGAGCGACCGGCGAAGATCGCCCTTGCAGATCTTCCCGATGTTGATTCCGTCGTAGCGGATCTTGCCTTCCTGAATATCGTAGAACCGGTTGATGAGGTTGGTGATTGTCGTCTTGCCGGCACCGGTGGAGCCGACCAGTGCGACCTTCTCTCCGGGCTCGGCGTGAAGGTTGATGTCGTGCAGAATGACCTTGTCCGGATTGTACCCGAAGGTCACGTCCTCAAAGACCACATCGCCCTGAAGCGGCTTGTAATCGGTCGTATCCGTGTCCTTGTGATAGTGCTTCCAGGCCCATCTCCCGGTGTGCTCGTCTGTCTCTGTCAGTTTGCCGTTCTGTTCCTTTGCGTTGACCAGCGTGACATAGCCCTCGTCCTCCTCCGGCTTCTCGTCGAGAAGCTTGAAGATACGGTCCGCGCCCGCCAGCGCCATCACGACCGCATTCAGCTGCATGGACAACTGATTGATCGGCATGCCGAAACTCTTGTTGAACGTCAGGAAGCTGGCCAGCGCACCGACGGTGAAGCCGGCGAACTCATTTAACGCCATGGCGCCGCCAACGATCGCGCACACGACGTAACTGGCGTTGCTGAGCTGTGCGTTGATGGGGCCCACCACGTTGGAGAACGCGTTGGCCCGGTACGCCGAGCGGCACAGTTCTTCGTTCAGTCTGTTGAATTCCTCTGTGGTCTGCGGCTCGTGGTTGAAGACCTTGACGACCTTCTCGCCCTCCATCGTCTCCTCGATGAAGCCGTTGAGTTTTCCCAGGTCGCTCTGCTGCGCGACGAAGTTGCGGCCCGATATCTTCGTGGCCTTCGTCGTCAGGAAGATCATCAGCGCCACCATGGCCATGGACACGACGGTCAGTGGCACGCTCAGGATCAGCATGGACACAAACACCGAAACGATGGTGATCGTGCTGCTCAAGATCTGCGGCAGTGACTGGGAGATCATCTGGCGCAGTGTGTCGATGTCATTGGTGTACACCGACATGATGTCGCCATGCGCGTGTGTGTCAAAATACCGGATCGGAAGCGTCTCCATATGCGTGAATACCTGTGTGCGCATGTCCCGCAGAAACCCCTGCGTGGCGAATGCCATCAGTACCGACTGCGCGAAAGCGGCCGCCACGCCGATCCCGTAAAACAGGGCCACACGCCCGATGGCCGCCGCCAGGGGACCGAAATCCGGATTGGTGGTGCCCATCAGCGGCGTGATGTAGTCGTCGATCAGGCTCCTGGTAAAAAGCGTGCCCTGCACGCTGGCGAAAACCGACACAAAGATGCAGATGCAAACCAGCACCATGTGAATGCCATATTTCTGAAACAACAGTCCCATGAGACGGCCGAGAATCTTCCAGGGATGATCGAGCTTTGGCGCTGCACCCCGCATACCTCTTGGCGGACGCCCCATCGGGCCTCTTCTTTGTTCTGCCATTCTGCCCTCCCTTACTCTTTCTCGTCAAAATCGCCGTCGCCGCCGATCCCCTTCTGGGATTCATAGATCTCGCGGTAGATCCGGTTAGTCTTTAGAAGATTCTCCGGCGTGTCAAATCCATCTATCCGCCCGTCGTTCATGACGATGATCCGGTCGCAGTCCTCCACAGAGGAGATGCGCTGCGCGATGATGAACTTCGTCGTGTCCGGGATCTCCTCCCGGAATGCCCGGCGGATCTTTGCGTCCGTCGCCGTGTCCACGGCACTGGTGGAATCGTCCAGAATCAGGATCTTCGGTTTCTTCAGAAGCGCCCGTGCGATGCAGAGTCTCTGTTTCTGGCCGCCGGAGACATTGGTGCCGCCCTGGCTTATCATCGTGTTGTAGCCGTCCGGCATCTTCTCAATAAACTCCGAGGCACAGGCCAGATCGCAGGCATGCCGGCACTCCTCGTCGGTGGCGTCTTTGTCGCCCCAGCGCAGATTGTCGTAGATCGTTCCGGAGAACAGCACATTCTTCTGCAGCACAACCGAAACGGCATCCCGGAGTGCTGTCATGTCGTACTCCCGGACGTCTCTTCCGCCGACCATAACCGCCCCGCCCGTCACGTCGTACAGGCGGCTGATCAGGCTGACCAGTGTGGACTTGGCCGATCCGGTCGCGCCGATGAGTCCGATGCTCTCCCCCGACTTCACGCTGAAGTTCACGTCCTTGAGCACAGCCTCACCATCGCCCTTCACGTTGTAGCGAAAATCCACGTGATGAAACTGCACGCTGCCATCCGGGATTACCTTGACCGGATTCTCCGGATTTTCAAGTCCGGGCTTCTCCTCGATGACCTCGGCGATACGCCGCGCCGATGCCGCAGACATGGTGATCATGACGATCACAAATGTCAGCATCATCAGACTCATCAGAATATTCATGCAGTAGGTCAGCAGACTCATCAGAGAGCCTGTCGTCAGCTCGGACGTGACGATCATCTTCGCGCCGAGCCACGAGATCGTCAGGATGCTGCTGTAGACCGCCGCCTGCATGACCGGCCCCATGACCGCCATGCGCAGCTCCGCCTGCAGGAACATGATGTAGATATTCATGGCTGCCTTCCGGAACTTGCCGATCTCGTAATCCTCGCGCACATACGCCTTAACCACGCGGATGGCATTGACGTTCTCCTGCACGGAGGCGTTCAGGGCGTCGTACTTCTCGAAGACCGCCTTGAAATACTTCATGGTGCTTCTGGACACGAAAAAGATGACCGCGGCCAGGATCACGACTGCAAAAAGGTATACGGAAGAGAGTCTGGCGGAGATGGAGAACGCCATGATCATCGCCACGATAATACTCGCGGGGGCCCGCATGGCCATCCGCAGAATCATCTGAAACGCGTTCTGAATGTTGGTGGTGTCCGTCGTCAGTCTCGTCACCAGACTCGATGTCGAAAAATGATCGATGTTGGAGAAGGAAAACCGCTGAATGTTGTCATTCATCGCCTTCCTCAGATTCTTCGCCAGTCCCGTCGACGCCTTGGCGCCGAAGACCGCGCCTCCCACGCCGCACAGCAGCCCCAGAAGCGCGACCACAAGCATGATGGCGCCGGTGCGGACAATGAAGTCCATGCTGCCTCCGTAGATCCCCTCATCGACAATACGTCCCATCAGCACAGGGATCGTCATCTCGGCGACAACTTCTCCGATCATCATGCAGGGCGTCGCAATGGAGGGAGCTTTGTATTCCTTGATCTGTTTTGCAATCGTTCCGACCAAGCAGTGCCTCCTTTCCTTTCGTTCCGAAAAAATACGGGCTCCCGGAATCTCCAGAAAGGAGCCCGCAAAGCCGCGTGTCGGATTTCACTCAATATGCTGTTAATTCTTGTAATGAAGCTGAAGCACCGGACTGTGCTCAAGCCCTATTGCTTTTTTATTATAAAATGAAAAATCCCCCGCTGTAAAGCGGAGGATTACCATTTATAGTATTTTTACATCCTGGCAGCCCGCAGGGACTTGCGCCCGGTCCCCTCACAGATCCTTCGGGATGACTGTCTCCTTGTCCTCCGGAACATATCCCGGGTGGTTGGATGCCCAGAGCTTGTCAGCAACCGGCTTCCACTCCTTTGCGTAATTTTCGCACTTTCCGCAAAGATGCTCGGCGCTCTCCGGACTCATCATGTCGGTTGAGTGCGCGCCCGCCGCCTTGACAAGTGCCTGAAGCTTCTCCGGGTTCTCCAGGAACGGGCACGGACGGAGCAGGTTCTTGTTGAACGGCTGATTCGCCTGATATGCGTGGAACAGCGGCTGCTGAAGGCACTCGATGAGCGGCTTGTCGTGAATGTTCGCGCTCGAGTAATGGATGAACACGCACGGCTCCACATCGCCGTTCGGGTTGATGTGGCAGTATGTCTTGCCGCCGGCGATGCAGCCGCTCACCCACTCGCCGTCGTTCTGGAAGTCAAGCGTGAAGATCGGCTTGCCGCCTTCGTACCCGCGGATCTCGCGGATGCGGTGATACATGTACTCTCTCTGCTCCGGCGTCGGAACCAGTTCCATCGTCGCGTCGTTGCCGACCGGCATGAAGTGGAAGTACCATGCGAATGCAACGCCCTTCTCGATCAGGAAATCGAGGAATTCGTCACTCGTGACCGCCTCACAGTTGGCTCTCGTGTAGCAGATGGAAACGCCGTATACAAGCCCGTTCTTATGGAGCAGATCCATGGTCTTCATGACCTTGTCGAACACGCCCTGGCCGCGGCGGCTGTCCGTCGCGTTCTCAAGTCCCTCGATCGACATGGAGAGGACGATGTTCTTGCACTCCTTCATGCCGTCGCAGAACGCCTGGTCCACCAGCGTGCCGTTGGTGTAGATCATGAAACCGCAGTCCGAATGCTTCTTCGCGAGCTTCAGGATGTCGTTCTTGCGAACCATCGGCTCGCCGCCGGTCATGACATAGCCGCGGCATCCGAAAGCCTTGCCCTCGATCACGATCTTGTCCATGTCCTCATAGGAGAGGTTCAGCTGGCGGCTGTACTCACTGGCCCAGCAGCCTGTGCAGTGAAGATTGCATGCACTGGTCGGATCAAAGAGGATGACCCACGGGAGGCCTGTCTTGTAGTTCTTGCTGTTCTCGCGCGTCTCACGGTATCCCGTGAAGCCCGCCTCGAATCCGAACGCCATGAACAGTCCCTTCAGATAATCAAGGTCGACATAATCCAGAAGGTGATTAAAGAATTCCGTCCACTTGCCGTCCTTTGAGAACGCCGCTCTCAGACGGTCGTAAGCTTCCGGCGGCCATGTGTTGCCGTTGAACTTCTGAACTGCATTGATAACGCCTACATATGCTTCCTCGCGGTCTTTGACGGCCTTCTTCGTCACCATGTCCAGTGCGACGCCGAACGCCTTTCTCTCCGCTGCATGTACGATTTTATTCGCCATCTTTTTTCACCCCTGGTTCTGATTTCTGTTACCTACAGCTTGTTGTAGTTTACCGCAGGTTTAAAAAAAATTAAATGGAACAATTTACGGAAACTGTCCATACCGGTCGCCTGTATCACATTTTCAGCAGAATCTCGATGCCGATTGAAATCAGGATCACACCGCCAAGAACTCCGGCCTTGTCCGCCAGCTTCATCCCCACAGCATGCCCCAGTCTGACCCCCACAAGGCAGATGGCGAATGTCACCAGCCCGATGAGAAGGGAGGCCTGCACTGCCTGCAGTGCGCCGTACCGGGCGATGGTGAAGCCGACCGAGAGCGCATCGATCGAAGTCGCCACGCCCTGCAGAAGCAGCATCGGAAGAGACGTGGCCGGCCGCTCCTTCTCTTCCTTGTGCCGGATGCTGTCAAGCACCATGTTCACGCCGATCGCCACAAGCAGAATGAACGCGATCCAGGGAATCATCGGCCGGAACGCCGCAAAAAGATCCGCGACGAATGTCACACACGCCCATCCTGCCATCGGCATCAGAAACTGAAACCCCGCAAAGGTCCCTGCGATCGCTATCTGCCTGCGCCCGCGCATCTTCGGATCGCCAAGCCCGTTGGCCAGCGAGACCGAGAAGGCGTCCATCGCCAGCCCGACGCCTAGCATCACATTTCGTATGATAAAGCTTCCCACCTTCTGTCACCTCGCCCGGCGCCTGTCCTGCCATCCGCCCGTGTGTCCGCCTATAGTACCACGGTGAGGCAGACTTACTCAAGTGGCGGGGGAAAAATTGCATTTGCCTGGGTTTTTTACTATACTTGAGCCACAGGCAGGCAGGTGAATTTCAGGCTCCGGGCGGGGATGAGCGCATGTCCCGTTCGGTCCGCATACAGAAAGGAGTAGTCAGAATGGACAGCAAATACACAAAGGTCGAGTCTTCGGCCGGATACGGCATTGCCCTGCGCGTCTGGCGCGGACACTTTGCGACGGCTCAGGCCCACGTCAACTGTTACCTGGACATGACCGACATCAAGTCCCGCGAGACGGAAGCCAAACGCCTGGCGAAGGCGCTGGCCGGCCACTATCAGACTTCAACGCTCATCGACACGATCGTGTGCTTCGAGGACACGGACGTCGTCGGCGCATACCTGGCGGATGCTCTGACGCACGCGGGCTTTCAGTCCATGAACCTCCACCAGACCATCTATGTGACGCACCCGCAGAACAGCACCGGCGGTCAGATGATCTTCCTCGACAACCAGAAGCACATGATCGCGGGCAAGAATGTCCTGCTGCTCATGTCCGCCATCTCGACCGGCCACACCGCCGACCAGGCGCTCGACTGCGTCCGCTACTACGGCGGACAGATCGCCGGCATCTGCTCGATTTTCTCGGGCGTGAAAAGCATCGAGAACATCCCGGTGGCCGCGGCGTTCACCGAGGCGGATCTCCCGGGATACGGCGTCTACAGGCCGAACGAGTGCCCGTACTGCCACGCCGGTACGAAGATCGACGGCATGGTCGTCCCGCAGGGATTCATCAAATTGTGACTATCCCGTGACACCGGTATCAAAAAGGCAGCCTGGACGGCTGCCTTTTTCATTGCCTGTTTACTCCCGGCCTCATCCTGCTCCAGCCGTCTTACATATCCTGGTAGGTCTCGTTGGTATTGATGTCGATGCGCTCAGGGCGCGACTTGGAGAAGAGAATCTTCTGGTTGTAGTAGAAGCCGGAATATCCGGAGAAGATATATGCGATGACACAGGCCAGCGCATACAGACCGATCCGTTGTCCGCCGAAGAGCTCGACGGCAAGCAGAAGCGGCGCGAGCAGGCTGTTGGAGCATCCGCCGAACACGGTCACAAGGCAGATGGATGCGGCGAAATCCGAAGGGATCCCGAGCAGCGGCCCCATGAAGGCGCCGAATGCGGCTCCGATAGAAAAGCTCGGAAAAACCTCGCCGCCCTTGAATCCCGCCCCAAGTGTCAGAGCCGTCAGGATGATCTTGAGCAGAAAAACAGCCGGCGAGCTGATTTTACCCGCGACGGCGTCAGCGATCAGCCCCGTCCCCGAGCCGCTGTAAGCGGTCGTGTGAAGCATGTTCATGATCAGAGCGACGACAAGTCCCGTGACAGCGATGCGCAAATATTCGTTCTTAAGCACATGCTGAAGCGCCTTTCCGGTGAGATGCAGTACATCACAGAACAGTGTCGAGACCAGCGCCGCCAGAATCGCCAGCACGATGACGCGCAGATGCATCAGAACCGAGGCGTCCGGCATGCTCACGGCGTAGTGCGCCGCTTCCACGCCGAAGCGCGAGGAGATTCCGAAGGCCGTGAGAGACGCGACAAGCGACGGAAAGATGGCGCCCGGCCAGAACGTCCCCACGCTGATGACCAGCGTCACGAAGACCGTGGCCGTCACCGGGATCCCGAAGATAGCCGCGAAGAGGGCCGCCATGCCGCTCATGGTCATGAAGCGGATCTCCTTCTCATTCATCTTCAAGAGCCGGCCGGTCCAGTTGCCGATCACACCGCCGATCTGGAAGGCCGCCCCCTCCCGGCCGGCCGAGCCTCCGAACAAGTGTGTGAGTGCCGTGCCGCAGAATATGGCGGGGAGCAGAAGCGGCTTTACTTTTCCGCCCCGCTGGGCGGCGAGGATCACGGTGTCGGTCGTGAGTCCGGCTGTGCCCAGGCGTCTGTACAGAAAGACGATGAGAAGCCCCGCCGCCGGCAGGAGCCAGATGAGCATCGGGTTTTCACTCAGGATACGGTCACAGGTCCCGACACTCTTGTCAAACGCTGCGCCGGCCAGGCCGCAGAGCGCTCCGATCACGAGGGAAATCGCCCCCCAGCGGGCCGTGCGCCTGGCAAATGAAGCAATATTGATCAGACCGGCGCAGTAATACGACTTGTCAAATACTGTATTCTTACGGTTCTCCATCTGTCATTTCATCCGGTAGCGCGCGCCGATGATCTCCTTCTGCAGAGCGGTGATCTTTCCGTCAGCGACAGCCTTTTCAGCAAGTTCTTCGATCAGCTGAATCTCATCGGAGTACCGCCACCATCTGCCGGCGAGGTCATACTCCTCTGCCTTCTTCATGTGCGCTTCCAGTTCCGCGGGTACCGGGAACGTAATCTTTGCACTGTCATTGATGTCACTGTACTGTGCCATACTTTCTCCTCTTCCTCTCACTCTCAGGGCCCCTTCCTGGTTGTGCTATAATACGGTCGTCCCTGAGGCGCCGCGGATCACTCCGCGCAGCGCACTCTTATAATACAACGTAGTAATCAGATTTCAAATTTCTGCATCCGGGAGGTATTCACGATGAAACTGCTGATCGCCGAAACAACAAGAGAAGAAAGGGAGCGCATCGTGGCAGAGTCACTTTCCTGCGGCGACACCTGCAGCAACTGCGGCGGGTGCTCTCAGTCGATGATCGATATGTATCAGCCGTATATTGACGGCCGGATGGAGCTTTCAGAGTGCAACCGGGCGTACCGCGCGCGGTATGTGTCCGGCAACGGCCGCAAGGCAGACGAAGACGACAGTTCATACTCCTGCCCGATGTGAGTCAGCGCCTCCGGCTGCCCGGCCCGGCAGAATCTCCGGTTTCCGGCGCCATGAGGCGCCGGATGAACAGGCGGTCAAAGGTGTTGACGATGGGGCCGAGTCCGAATGCGCTTGCCAGCGTCCCGATGCCGACGACGCCGCCGGTCAGGAAGCACACCAGTGTGGCCGCGCCGTCGAGCGCCACGCGGCACACAAAAAACGGCAATCTGGGGAAGCGGGCGCAGACCATCAGCGGAATGGCGTCATACGGCGCAACGCCCAGGTGCGCGTCCTGATACAGACCCAGTCCCAGCCCGATGACAAGAAGTCCGGGAACGAGCGTGATGAGCCGCACCGGAAATGACGTCAGGTCGCCGGTAAAGTAGTGCAGGATGGCATACGCCCCACTCACAAAAACGCTCAGGAGCAGAGCATTGACGATCGTCCCGATTCCGATGAGATCCCTTCCGAAGAAGATCTGCACGGTAAAAAGCGACAGATTCAAGATCGTCTGACAGGTGATAAAGGAAACGCCCGTAAATCCGGCGATCCCCAGATTCATCCCGGTGAACGGGTCCGTTCCAAGAAGCGTAAGCCGCAGAATAGCCGAGCCCGTGCCGATGAGCACGTTGCCAAGCAGCATGCCGAAGAAGCGTCTTGGCGTAATACTGCCTGCGAGCGCAGAAATCTTGTTTTTCATTTTCTTTTCCCCCAGCCTGCCCGCGGCAGCTTCAGATCGATGGGCTCTGCCCGGAGTCCTCAGTTTCTGCTTCACCCGTTTTTTTCGCGAGCAGCCGCACGGCCAGATATGCCATGACGAGCAGGATGATCGACAGAGATGACAGAAGATTCTCCGTCGGCGTCGGATTCCCGACCAGCATGTGGCGGGACACCAGGAACACGACCGTCTCGAGCACCTGTGACATGGACGGGTGCGCGAAAAGCTTCATGAACTCAATCCCGATGGCAAGTGTCAGCACATCCTCCAGAAATGTCATCAGCTCCAGCGTGCCCTTTCCCGCAAACACGTCCCCGAGTTCCGGGAGCAGGTGAACCAATGTGATGATGACCGCTATGAAAACAAGCGCCACGCAGATGTATTCCAGAATATCGCAGATCAGATGCCAGACATCGTACATTTTTCTGTCGGCTTTCTGGAACTTTGCCAGTTTTTCAAGATATTTGTTCATCCGTTGTCCTCGCCTCCCCTGCATATTCTGCCATTCCGGCAGTGCTCCCGGTATCTGAGTATACCAGAGAACCGCCTCTTAAAAAATGCCGGCTTTCCTGCACTCGCGGGAAGCGCTCTGAAGCGGGGCGCCTCCTCGCATTCTCCCGGAAGGTATGATACAGTAGCTGACAGCGGGGCCAGGGTGTAAAAGCCACATTCCGGGGCTTTCCCCTTCGCCGCGCGAAAGGAGATGCCATCATGAGAATTCTTCTGATCCGCCACGCAGAGCCGGATTACACAAAGGACGTCCTCACCGGGGCGGGCAAAAAGGAAGCGGCCGCTCTCGCCGCGCTCTCGCCACAGCTTGATCTCGGAAGCTGCTTTGTCTCGCCGCTCGGCCGGGCGCAGGAGACCGCCGCGTACAGTCTGCGGGCGACCGGCAAGCGCGCCGAGACGCTTGACTGGCTTCGGGAGTTCCC
>OCTW011609603.1_pt1 | contig 10296 bp, 5 predicted proteins | sample 1539671 | NCBI WGS metagenome assembly OCTW01 (sample SAMN02144230, study PRJEB22623) | gut metagenome | biome: sheep rumen | host: Ovis aries | place: New Zealand
CAACGGTACGATTACCGATTTCGACGGAAACTTCTCTATCTCCGCCAAGGCAGGCGATGTGCTCCATGTATCGTTCATGGGATACAAGAGTCAGGAGATCAAAGTGTCGAATGCCGGTCCGGTGCGTGTGACGCTGGTGCCGGACAATGTGCAGCTGCAGGAAGTAGTAGCGATCGGTTACGGTACGATGAAGAAGAGTGACCTGACAGGTGCAGTATCTTCGGTAAAGGCAGAGGATCTGCAGAAGACACCGCTGGCAACCGTTGACCAGGCTTTGCAGGGAAAGGCAGCCGGTGTGACGGTGAATGCCAATTCCGGTCAACCGGGCGCAGCCGCAGAGATCCGTATCCGCGGTATCGGTTCCGTGAAGTCCGAATCCACTCCTATCTATGTAGTGGACGGAGTGGTGCTGAAGGATATTAACTTCCTGACCCCTTCGGATATCGAGTCGATGGAGATCATGAAGGATGCTTCTTCGACCGCCATCTACGGTAGCCAGGCCGCTAACGGTGTGATCCTGATCACCACCAAATCCGGTCATAAGGACCGCAAGGCGGCAATCAGTTTCAATGCGTATTGGGGTATCCAGAACAGATGGCATAAGTTAGATGTCATGAATGCCATGGATCAGGCTCAGACAGAGGTGCTGATGGCCGGAGGTGCCAAAGCGATCTCGAACTGGAACAAGGGCTTTAATACCTGGTGGACGAAGACGAATAATGCCGGAGGAAAGAACCCGTATTATCCTGTCAATTTCGATTATGCAGATTATGCCTCTACCGGTGGCACAGATTGGCAGGACGAGGTGTTCCGTAAGAATGCATTGGTGCATAACTACAGCCTGTCTGTCGATGGCGGCGGTGATTGGGGTTCTTATTTGTTCAGCGCCAGTTATTTTAACCAGGACGGTACCTTGCTGGGTAGTAATTACGAGCGTCTGACACTGCGTGTGAATACGAAGTTCAATGTCCGTAAATGGTTGCGTATCGGCGAAAACCTGTCTTTCGCGACGAGCCGTTCGCGTAATGCGATGAATAATAACGCCTCGCCGCAGGCATCTGTCCTTTCTGCCGCTCTGGCCATGGCTCCGTGGGATCCCGTATATTATCCGGAGGACGCCGTGAACGGTCTTGGCGAGAAGATCGGAGGCCAGCCGTCGGCGGCATCGAACTTTACGAATGTGGTGAACCCGATGTCCATGATTTATAACTCTGAGCCGATGAACCGGGTACAGCGTTGGGTAGGCGATATCTTTATCGAGATCATGCCGGTAAAGGGTCTGACCATCCGCCCGTCCTTGAGTATGGATCTGAGCAACAACATGGACCGTACGTTCAATTACGCATACCGCTATTCCAATGCGGACTACCGCGAGCATAACTCCGTAGGCGCAGGAATGGGGCGTTATATGACGCTGACGAATGATAACGTCATCACCTATGCCCGGGACATTGAGAAACACAGCTTCTCCGTCATGGCCGGTGAGACGATGCAGCAATATGACTACTATAGCGTTAGTGCCGGAGGTCAGGATATCGTCAATACCGATCCTAAGAACTGGTATATCTTCAACACCAAGAAAGACTCCACCCGTACCGAAGGCGATGCCGTAGCCCGTACGCGCCGTTTGTCTTTCTTCACCCGTTTGCACTATAGCTATGATAACCGCTATATCGCTACGTTTAACTTCCGCGCAGATGCTTCTTCGCGTTTCAAGAAGAGCGATAAGGGCGTATGGGGTTATTTCCCCTCTATGGCTCTGGCATGGCGTATCAATCAGGAGGCTTTCCTGGAAGATGCCGATTATATTGACAACCTGAAGTTGCGTTTCGGTTGGGGACAGGTAGGAAATGACCAAGTGAGCGAGTCTGCTTTTGTTCAGTCCATAGAAACGCCGGGACCCTATTTCGTGGGATATATCTTAGGCGATAATCTCGTTCCGGGAGCCGCTGCGCTCACGTTAGTGAACGAGAACGGCCGATGGGAGACAAATGAACAGTGGAACCTCGGTTTTGACTTCGGTTTCTGGAACGGCAAGTTGAGCGGTACGGTAGAAGGATATATCCGCGATACGAAAGATGCGATCCTCTCGGTGAATGCTCCCGCTCATATAGGAAACCACTGGGCTATGTCCGCTAACCTCGGAACGGTTCGTAATATGGGTCTTGAGTTAACCTTGGGACACCAGAACCGCGTAGGAGAATTCGAGTATGGTATCAATGCCAACCTCTCTTTCACCAAGAATAAAGTGACCCGTATGAACGGAGGTAGTCCGGATTACGGCGATCGTACGAAAACGGATGAGGGACTGCCGGTTCGCTCCTTCTGGGGATATAAATATTTAGGTATCTATATGACGGACGAAGAGGCTGCAGCGCATCTGCCGCATTCTACGAACGTAGTGAATGAAGGTGATGCGAAATACGAGGACCTCAATAACGATGGTAAGATCGACGAGAACGACTGCATGGTCATCGGTAATCCGTTCCCGTGGTTGTCCGGCGCATTGACCTTCAATTTAGGATGGAAAGGTATCGATTTCAGCATCAATTTCCAGGGCGTATATGGAAACCAGATCTACAATGCTCTCCGCGAGCGGTTGGAAGGAACAGGCCAAACGGCTACCTTGAGTACCGCGATGAAGGATGTACATATCTATTATAACTCCGATAAACGTGAGGCAATGGATGCTGCCGGCATCAATTGGCAGGCCTATATGAATCAGTATGCAGGATCGATTCCTAACCCGCATGGAAACTCGCTGAACGCAGCCAACTCTTCCCGTTTCATCGAGAATGGCGCTTACCTGCGTCTGAAAGACCTGACATTAGGTTATACGCTGCCGAAGAAATACAGCCAGAAAGCCTATATTGATCGTATCCGTGTCTATTTCACGGCAAGTAACCTGCTGACCATCACCGGCTATACGGGCTATGATCCGGAAGTAGGCGGAGGTGTGGATTACGGAAACTATCCGCAGAGCAGAACATTCATGTTTGGTATCAACTGTGACTTTTAATTAGGGAGGAAAGGAATATGAAAAAGTTAGTGTATATATTTTTAGCCCTTAGTGTATTGGGATTGTCTTCCTGTGATTGGGTATCGGAGCCAACACCGGGTGTAACCCAGTTGTCGGATTATTTCGTTTCCGGTCAGGCATGTATCTATAATGTCAACGCCGACTATGTACCATTGGCATGGGAGTTCAATAATACGTATTATAGCGAGTGGTTTATCGGAGATGTGATGTCCGACGATGCGTTAAAAGGCGGTCAGAATATCTCGGATATGGCTGCGGCTTATCAGTTGGAGAACTTCAAATCCAATGCGGATAATGAGATAGCAGAAGAGTTCTTCAAAGCCCAATATGAAGGTATCGCCCGTTGTAACCTCTCGCTGCATTATATTCCCACGGTGGCTTGTGACTCGGATATGAACGAGGAACTGAAGCAACGTCTGTTAGGCGAGTGCTATTTCCTGAGAGCATACTATTATTTCCGTTTGGTACGTACGTTTGGAGGAGTGCCTCTGACCTTGGAAATAGAGAATGACGATGCGAAATGGCAACGTGCCCGTTCCAGTGCCGATGTTATTTATGCGCAGATCATCTCCGATTTGGAGAAAGCCGAATCTCGTCTGTGGAACAAGAGCAAGACAGGAGGCGAGGATATGGGACGTGCCACGAAAGGTGCTGCGCAAGCGATGCTCGTGAAGGTATATATGTATATGCATAATTATACCAAGGCCAAAGAGTGGGGCGATAAGTTCCTGACGGATCAGAAATCGGAATACAGTCTGGTACCGAATTTCGCAGACAACTTCACCCTCTCAGGTGAGAATAATGCAGAGTCGATCTTTGAGATTCAATATGCGAATGAGGGGACCTCGGATTTTAACCCCGGAAACGGAGCTACCCGCGGTACTTTCACAACGGTCTTGACCCGCTCTCGCTCCACCAATATGGGTGATGAAGGATGGGGATTCAATAAACCGACCCATAACCTCTATAACGAGTATGAAGAGGCCGATTCGCTTCGCCGTGATGCCACCATCATCTTGTTGGATTCCGCGCATTTAGGCGATCAGGATGTGTACCTGGGTACCTCTTATCTGAATCGTAAGACAGGTATGTATAACGCGGACGGAACGGGATATACCTACAAACTGGCTCATAACACCCGCGGCGTGCTCAATAACAAGCAGATCCGATTGGCAGACCTTTATCTGCTTTATGCAGAGGCATGTCAGGAGACAGGCGATGACGCTACCGCCATCATCTATCTGAATAAGGTACGCGACAGAGTCGGTTTGGCCCCTTATCCGGGGTATAGCTTTAAGGTCAACGGCGTAGAGATCACCTCGCCGACCTTGCAGGAGGCTATCCGTCACGAGCGTCGCATGGAGCTGGCGATGGAGGGTCATCGTTGGTTCGATCTGTGCCGTTGGGGCGTAGCATACGAGGTGATGACCGCTTATATGGCGCAGGAGGATCCGGAGGCAAAAGCTGAGATGCAGCCGTTTATCAAGGGTGTGCATGAGTTGCTCCCGATTCCTAACAAACAACGTCAATTAAATAGTTTATTGGATCAAAATCCGGGATATTAAAAACAAACAAACAAGCAAGTGTTTGTCTTAAATCAACTTTTTATTAACTAAATTCATTTACAACATGAAAAAACTTTTTATTATTGCAATGGCTGCACTGGCAATGGTAGCCTGCAACAAAAAAGATGAGCCGCAACCAACCAAGCTGACTCTCAATGAATCTGAGATCTCCGTAGCTGTTGCAGCTACCTTCCAGTTGACCGCCAACATGGAAGTAACCTGGGCATCGTCGAATGACGCTATTGCCGGCGTTAGCGCGAACGGTCTGGTACAGGGTATAGCCCAAGGTGAAGCAACCGTTACCGCTACGAGCGAAGACGGCCAGAAGGCAACCTGCAAAGTAACGGTTACAGCCGGTGGTGTAACTCCTCCTCCCGCAGGTGATACTTATGCAGACTTCGCTCAACTGCAAGGCTCGGCATACTATGTATTATTCCTGCAGGAAGGTGCTATGAAGTATCTGGGTAACAAGGTGCTTTATTACTTTGGCCCGAATAATCACAAGGATGAGGCTGCAGGTAAAGATCAAGGATCTCGTTGGCTCTACATCTGGAATCATCCGGCAGAGTCAGGCGGAACAGCTGTAGGTACCGATCCGTTCGATATGGCAGAAGGTTGGACTTGCATCAAACAAGTTGAGGGCTGGTGCGCCGGAGGTTTATGTATCGGTATTACCGGTGATAATAACGTATCCGGAGAAGGCGCTGCAGAGGATCTGGCAGCACTCAGCGACATCCAGAACCACATTACGAATTACGATGAGTGGTATTTGGCAATTGCTTTGAAGAACACTGTTCAAGGTGCAGCTTACGATTTCGAAATTATCGGTAGTAACGTGGACAACGTAGAATCCGGTAAGGGCAAATTCAATATTGCTCCGGCAGCAACAGGTGAGTGGGTTTACAAAGAGTACAAACTCTCTGAAATCCAAGGATTGGAGTTCGGTAATTTCAATCACAATGGCTCGAACCTCTTCACTTTCTCGGCTAATCCATTCCTTGCAAACACGCAGTTGGATCTGGGCTACGTATTCATTTATAAGAAATAAGTGATCCGTTCTTTTGGGTCGGTGGGGTTGAGTCTCCCGCCGGCTCTCTATTTAAAATAAATGACAAGAATGAAAAATTTATCAGTATTCAGTATTCAGTGTTCAGTATTCAGTATTTTATTAGGATTGTCCCTTACGGCATGTGACCCTAATAATCCCGATGATGAGCAGATTGTGGACTCCAATGAGTATGCGTATATTCAGCAAAAAAGTCCGAAGCGCGGTGTAAGTTTCAGTTGGCAGATGGACGCAGATTTTGATTTATTAGGACCCGCCGTTTCCTGGAGTTATAACTGGGCGAATACCTATGCTTCTTCTCAGGAGTCTAAGTACCAGCAGTACGGCATCCAATATGTACCGATGTGCTGGAACAACAACTACTCGGCATCCAATATCGCCGCTTATTACTCCGCCCATTCGGGTCAGCAGAACTACTTGTTGGGGTATAACGAGCCGAACCTGACCGACCAAGCCAATATGACTCCGACTCAAGCTGCGGAGAAATGGGCAGACGTAGTGGCTTTGGCGAAAAACAGCAATGCGCGTCTTATCTCACCGGCGATGAACTGGGGTACGTTACCCGGTTATAGCAATGGCGTACAATGGTTGCAGGAGTTCTTTACGAAGGTTAATCCGAATGATATTTACGGTATTGCTGTACATATTTATATGAACTCGGCAAAAGCTGCATTGGGTGATCTGCAACGCTATAAAGTATTTGGCAAGCCATTATGGCTGACGGAGTTTTGCGCATGGGATGGAACCTCCAGTTCTGCAGCACAAGTTCAATTCATGACCCAATGTCTCAATGCCTTGGAGCAAGATCCGGATCTGGAGCGCTATGCATGGTTCATTCCGCGTGGAGGTTATGCTACGGAAGCAGAACCGTATATGTCTTTGTTGACAAAGACGAACCCTCCTGTGTTGACAGAGCGCGGCGTCGTGTTTGTCAATATGTCTTCGTTTGATAAAGAGGCCGTTTATCCTTGTGGCAAGCGTATTCCGGCAGAGCACTATCGTGCTTGTAGTGTGGATGAGAGTTATTCCTCTCCGCTCATTGCCATCTGTACGGACGCAAGCGGTATTCTGCAGATCGACGGTCTGGCACTCAATCAATGGATGGATTATCAAATCAAGGTGCTCAAGGGAGTGAAGCACTTCCAGATCCGTTATTCTGCTACCCGCGATTCGGAGATCACAATCTATAGAATAGACAGTAACGGTAATGAGACGGCATTGCAGACGGTAACGATGCCTACAACGGGCGGCAAATCCAATTGGACAACACTCGCCGTTGATTTCACTCCGGAGGCAGGAACGCAAGTGCTTCGTCTCAAATGTACGAAGGGTCTGCCCCGTATCAACTGGTTCAAACTCAATTAAGCGATATGAAAAAACTATTCATCATCCTTTGTGCGCTGTGTGCGACCATGGTAAAAGCGCAGGAATACAGTCTGGTGTGGAATGAAGATTTCACGGACGGGGCGCTGGATACCCGGGTGTGGAACGTAGAGGTGAACAGTGATGGCGGCGGCAATAACGAGTTGCAGTACTACTGCCAGAAAGGTGTGTCCGTAGGAGCCGAGCTGACGACGGGTAAGCAATGCTTGATTTTGACGGCTACCAAAGAGGAGTATCTGGGTAAGAAATGCACCTCCGGTCGTGTGAACAGCAAGCATAAACTGCATTATACGTACGGCAAGATCGAGGCGCGTATCAAGTTTCCTCAGACGGCTAACGGTCTATGGCCGGCGTTCTGGCAGTTAGGAGAGAATATTGACCAGGTGGAATGGCCCAAATGCGGCGAGATAGATATTATCGAGATGGGAAATCAGAACGGTTTTAACAACCGTCAGGATCGCTATTTCAACGGCGCGATGCATTTAGGTCGTGCGTGGGATGCTGTATGGCAGGACGCACAGGCGCATGAATGGACTTATTCGCTGCAAGATACCTTCCATATCCTGACCATGATCTGGACGCCGACATCCGTAGATATGTACCTGGATAAAGATGCACACCCGGAGAATGACGCTTATTTCCATGCAGATTTGGAACCCAATGACGATGCGGATTATAACCGACAGTTGGTGTTCGGCAAACCGAATTTCGTGATTGCCAATCTGGCAGTGGGTGGTAATTTCCCGGGAATATGGGATATCAACGGCATCACCGCCTTGGCTAACGGCCCGCGGAAGATGTATATCGATTGGATACGTATCTATCAGAAAGGTGACGTGAAGGAGACGTTCTCTTGTCCGTCGGCTTCCGATGCCATCGAGCCGGAAGGAGGATGGCAAGGGATAGAAGCGGTTATGGGTGACGGGTTACCGGTTATGGGAGAGAAGGAACTGCGTAACGGGCAGATCCTGATCCGTCGCGGAGAAAAGATATACACCATAATGGGACAAATAGTAGAATGATGAAATGATGAAAAAGCTTTTATCTTTAAGCATAGCGGTCTTTGTGCTCACCTCATGCGCTCGCGGCGAATGGCGGTTGGTATGGTCCGATGAGTTTGAGGGCAAGACGCTCAATACCGCTTATTGGAACGTGGAGGACAACGCCCGCGGAGGCGGCAATGCAGAGTTGCAGTACTATGCGCCGAAGAACGTGACGATAGAGAAACATCCTCTGTCCGGCGAGTCATGCCTGGTCCTCAATGCGCAACGGGAAAACTACAAGAACAGGCCTTGCACCTCTGCGCGGTTGAACACCCACGACAAAGTGACCGTGGAATACGGAAAGGTAGAAGCACGTATCGCTTTTCCTCATACGGCGGACGGCTTATGGCCGGCGTTCTGGATGTTAGGAAATAACCTCGCCACCAATCTCGGTAACAACGACGACGTGGATAAACGTGCGGCGCAGTTAGCAGCCGAAGGCAGAGTCGTTTGGCCCAAATGCGGAGAGATAGATATCTGCGAGATGGGTCATCATACGGGAATAGAGAACGGTACGCAGGACCGATTCTTCAACGGTGCATGCCATTGGGGCGAGAGTTTTAATGACGGTGCGTACCCTAATTTCGGTCAGTTCAAGACGGCGGATTATCCGGTGCAGGGAGATTTTCATCTTTATACGCTGATTTGGAGCGAGGACTCGATAGCCATGTATCTGGATCAGGATAAGTTCCCCGAGGCAGAGCCGTATTTCCAACTCTCGCTGCGGGGCAAAGAAGTGAACGAACCGGGACATTATTTCAACCATCCGTTCTATCTGGTGCTGAACTTGTCGGTCGGAGGTTTCTTTCCGCAGATGCCGGCAGCAGAGAAATATCCGGAGGTGATTACCGAAGATGATCCTTCGTTCCGGAAAGTAACCGCGCTGCCGGCAGACGGCACGCCGGTAAAGATGTATGTGGATTATATAAGAGTTTATAAGCGATGAAACTATCTATTCGAGAGAAATTTGGTTACAGTTTAGGTGATACCGCGTCCCATTTTGTATGGGACCTGGTAGGTTTCTGGTTGTTGATTTTCTATACGGACATCTATGGTCTGAGTCCGGCTTTGGCAGGTGTGATCATGTTTGTCGGCAGTATCTGGGATGCGGTTATGGATCCGGTGGTGGGTATTATCTCCGACCGTACGAACAGCCGCTGGGGTAAGTTCCGTCCGTATCTGTTGTTCGGATCGGTACCATACGCCATTCTGGCAGTATTGGCGTTCACGACGCCGGAGTTCGGTCTGAACGGTAAGTTCGCTTATGCGCTGATCACTTGTCTGTTGCTGCGTACGGCGTATGCGTTTGTGAACCTGCCGTACAGTTCGCTTTCTGCGGTCATGACGGATGATTCCAACGAGCGTGCGGGACTGAATACCTATCGTTTTATCGCAGCGTATATCGGTCAGTTTATCGTTACCGGCGCAGCGCTGTATCTCGTCAAATGGCTTGGTGCGATCGGCAATGACGGCGTAGTGAATCAGGCGCAGGGATACCAATATACGGTCGGTCTGTTCGGCGTGCTGAGTATTGCGTTCTTCCTTATCGCTTTTGCGACGACCAAAGAACGTGTGCCGCAACCGGAAAAGCAGGACAGCAATGTGTTGAAAGATTTCAAGTACCTGTTTATGAATAAGGCATGGATCGTGCTGACGTGCGTGGGTATCGTATCGTTTATCATGTTTGCGATGCAGAATGCCGCAATCGCTTATTACTTCAAGTATTATATCCACGACGCGGAGAACGTACAGCTCTTCAATGTGCTTGGAACCGTGGCGCTGATTGTAGCTCTGCCGGCGTCTAAACCGCTTGCTAAACGTTTCGGCAATAAAGCCGTCTATATTATGTCGTCTATCGTGTCGGGAATATTCTTCTCGCTCATCTTCGTCGCGGGCGATAACTTACCGCTGGTTTATACCTTTAATATCCTTGCGAAGATGGCGTACGCACCGGCTGTTCCGCTCTTGTGGACGATGCTGGCGGATGTAGCAGATTACGGCGAGTGGAAGTTCAACAGACGTACGACAGGTCTCTGTTTCTCAGCGTCTGTCTTGGCACAGAAACTCGGTTGGGCAATAGGCGCAGCGGCAGCAGGATGGTTGCTGAGCGTGACGCATTTTATTGCTAATGCAGACGTACAATCCGACAGCGCGATGATGGGAATACGACTGCTGGTAAGCGTCATTCCGGGTGTGCTG
>OCTW011546722.1_pt1 | contig 10295 bp, 7 predicted proteins | sample 1539671 | NCBI WGS metagenome assembly OCTW01 (sample SAMN02144230, study PRJEB22623) | gut metagenome | biome: sheep rumen | host: Ovis aries | place: New Zealand
ATAATCACACTCAGGTACATCGAGTTTCAGCGTATCAGCGGTACGAATGTCAGCGACCTGCTTGAACATACTCATAAGTTCCGGCAGACCAATCTGAAAACCTTGCAAAGAAAATGGCGCAGATAAGCCGATTATACGCACATATTTTATAACGATTGCGAGGTTCGATGATATGATGATCGATGCACTTTACAACTACCGCCAGGGCGATATTCACTCTGCTGAGTTCTCGGACGAGTTTAACGCTCTCTGTATTCCGTTCGAGGAGTCGCTGACCGAAGCACAGCTCGTCACCTTCCACAAGCTCCTTGACTGCGTGAGCGAGACTGCCGCTGCCGAGATGAGAGCTGCATACAAGGCAGGCTTCAAGGACGGCGTGGCTATGATGCGGGAGGTTCAGGAGTAATATAGACTAAAAACAGAGTGCCAATCTCGGAATGAGATTGGCACTCTTGGTTAATGCTATTTATTAAATGTGTGATAATGGATTATGATACTTACATCATATTTATAGACGGCGTTTTTCTTAAATGTTTCGCCGTTACCGCTACCGATCACAACCTTTTCAACAGATCCGTCCTTCGTAATCCATCCAGTAACAAGGTCTTTAATTGGTGTCGTATATATTTCAGTAAACCCTAATGCTGACAATCGTGAGCACGCCTCATTAAAGTTGAGCTTTCTCAGCGATGATGCCGAAAACGGGATAGTGATCTCTTTCTTTTGGTGAATCGTGATGACTATCTGAGCATCATACGGAAACTCACTGTTAGCATCAAATTGAGATTGACCATTGATCTCAACATGATCAACTTCATTTTCGCTGTACGGTGAGTTAATATAAATATCTTTCAATTCAGTGCGCCTAATATACTTGAATCCGCAATTATGCAATATGGCGTAGATTTCGTCTGGATTTTTTCCTTTAAGCGTGTAGCTGCTATACCCAACAGGAATTAGTTTCTTCTTAAAAAAGAATGCTTTTATTCTTTTTTTGCGTACCTCGCTTTTGGGTAGTATTGATGGTTGAGTCGAATAATCTCTATTATATGAGCTTGTATTAGATATGGGGCTTGAGTATCTTGGCGTACTGGAATACCCAGGCGAGCTTTCGCTGTGATCATAGAAGGATTGGGGTGATGAGTAGTTATCATAACTGGTATCTGAATCGCTCTCATATTCGTCATCGTCTTCATCATCGTCGTAATCGCTATCAGAATCATCACTTTCTACAACGCTAAATTCACTCCCACTATAATCTCGATGCAACTCGGAATCGCATTCGCTGCAAGTCCAATCGTAGCAGTATTCGCTATACCCTGATTGTTTTAGCAAGCTCGTTCCGCAGTTAGGGCATTTATGCTCGTCCTCAACGGTTGAGAACGGATCGCTACTGTATTCACGATGCAATTCGGCATTGCATTCAGTACAAGTCCAATCATCATCGTAGGTGCTAAATCCCCATTGACTCTTTAGGTACGCTCCACAATTTGGACATATATCCTCGTCTGCAATAACGGAAAACTCATCACTGCTATAATCCCTGTGAAGTACTGAACCACATTCAGAACAGGTGTAGTCATTTGTATACTCGCTATAATCCCACTGCTTCTTTAGATTTGCCCCACAATTGGGACATTTATGTTCGTCTTCAATAATATCTTCATCTGATATACCGTTGATGTGACCACATTCAGTACAAGTCCACGTTCCATAGCTATCTGAAAACCCACTTTGTCTGTTAAGCAGGGCATTGCAATTATCGCAAAACCATGCTACTCCATCGTATGTGTCACCATCTGCAATATCGTCATCCATTAAGAACTGTCCACATTCCGTACAAGTCCATGTTCCGTTCGATGGATCAAATCCAAACTGATCCTCTAAATCTGCATTACAATTTGGGCAATAATACATTCCCATAGTTCTCACCGCATTTCCAAGTAGTGCTTGACATTCTGTAATTATTTATATTTGAATCCGTTAGTAATTCGTTTGCGAGCTTTTTCAGGGTGTTCTCTAAGTTCAATAAGCAATACGAATGCTCCGTCCCCGTTTAGGTATTCCGACAGCTCAGAAAGTTTCTTAGCTGTATAGCCCTCTATGGTTACAGCTCCTTCTGCTTTATAGGTTCTGTCCGTGATCCACTGCTCGAATTCCTCGGCAATATCACTGTGACGGCGGAAAGCTGCGACCTTTTGCTCAACGATCGGCTTAGGAAGATTGTTTTTCTCGTAAAATTGTCTGATAATATCATTCATACTTCATAGCCTCCGTAAAAAGGTTAGCAAATGCTCTTGCATCTACCTCTACATACTGGTCTTGGTAGTCTGTGAAGAACACCCAGCCACCACCAGGCAGCGGTATCGGTGAGATATAGTTATCAAGGTTTACTCTGTATAGTGCATCTTCCCGTGTTTCAAGCAAGCCGGCACGATACTCCTGATAAGCGTGACGCATTTCGTGTGCAATGGTGTTTACAAGCTCAACGGGGTCATCAAAATACTGGCGATTCAGGTTTATAGTATTATCTGATGGGGAATAGAAGCCGTAGGCATCGTCATCATCGAATACAGCAACTTCTGGAAAATTCTCAAGCTCCAAGCCTTCTCCCAATGCACTGACAAACTCAGAGATGATTTCATATCTCTCTGAATCGTCCATGTACTCCCATGTCTCAGGCGAGAACTGATCAAGCAGCTTAACAAGCCTGTCACCAATGACAAAATCAATGTCAAGCTCATCTTCTGACCTATTAAACACCTCTGAAAGTAAGGTATCATATTCGTCAAGGCTCACCTCATCGTGAGCTTTCTGAAATTCAGCTTTCCAAAATGCATCAGCTTCCTGATCGGTCATACTGTCTGACGGCTTAATATCTGTATTATGCTCTAACTTTTCAGGTGTAATGCCTTTTTCGGTAACATCAGAAAACCTTATCATAGTTTTGCCCTACCTTAGCACAGATACTTCTTTTTCCAATTCTTCTTGAATTGATATGTTCCCTCTGACAAGTCAGTATAATCAAAATCGCTGTGCATCTGACCTGTTCTTGTTACAGTCATTGTCATATTAGTCCAGAGGGCTTTTTTCTCCTTACTGCGTTCCTTTGAAACTATCTTATCAATAGCAGAAAACGATTTTGCGAGTTCCTTATCCGAAACGCCGGGAATATCGTAGCACTTGATATATTTGTTTCCTGTCTGAATATAAAAAGCAAATGAATAGGAAGCATTTCCGTATTCAAGATAAACGATCAGTTTATCCCATTCTGCGGTAAGATACTTACTCAGTTCATCGAACATAGCCTGATATATCTTCTCATTCATCATGTTTTAGCCTCACTTTCATTCTTGAACACAATGGCATCCTTGTCGCCATCGATACTATAAGTAACACGGAACTCAGCAGGTCTTGTGGAATCGCCCTCATATACAGGCTCAACTTTGAGATTAACATCTGCTCCGTCCTTGACCGCATCGGCAAGGGTGTTCTCTAATTTCACAAAGTCGCCCTGATTCAGCTTTGCGTCCATTGGTACAAGGTTTTCTAACTTGTCACTTCCGTCAAATTGATGACCGATCAAGTGTCCTCTGTCGTCTGTCGATTTATACTCCTGACCGTCTATCTTACGGACATCTTCCATATCCCGTTCGTAGCTTGGATCACGCATTCTGAGTTGTCCTTCGGCTGATACAACTCGTCCCTGATCATCGGTTTCATACTGATACCCTCTGACTTCAAACTGTGTATTAGGCAGCAGTGAGTCGCCCTCACGGTATTTTGTACCGTTATCATCATAATACTCTTTGGCAGTATTGTTCTCAACCGGTGCGCTATCCTCTACCTTTGCCTGTTCTGCCTGATCGTGAAATTCAGCTTTCCAGAAATCATTGACCTCTTTGGGCGATGTTTCATGTTCAGGCTTTATTTTTTTGAAATTCTCCATAGAGGGATTATTAACTTCATTCACTTCGCTCTTACTGATCTCGCTGTTCAAAATACACCGCCCCCATTCTTATAGACTTCTGTAAATGTATGGTAGATATTTCTGTATGCCGGATCACGGATCGTCTTTTCGTGTAGGATCAATGCCATTGTAAGGTCGATCTGCTTCTTGGAGAAGTTAGAGATCGACGGCTTCAGCTCCGTAATAACCGCATCAACCCAAGCGTGAATATCATCATGCTTTGTGGCTGTCTGTATAGCGTCCTCAGCTCTCAGAAAATCGTAGATCAGGCATCTGAGTTCTGCAAAGCCTTTTTCTCTTTCAGTCGCAAGATAATCAAGGAAATCCACCTTGACGAGTGAATCCAGCGTAGAACGCAGGATCAGGCTTTTAAGCTCTCTGAGGTCTTGCTTATCGCCCTTCTGGAAAAGCTCATTATCCATGATGCACCTTAACAGAGAATCGGATATATCGTCATTTTTCTGCATCAGCGCTGTATTATCGCTCGGTTCAAAAGAATAAGTGCTGTCTGCGGTTTCATACTTCGTGACTTTGCACAGCACAGGCTGTATCCACTCATTCTGATACACAGCAGCTACACCGCAGGGGAGCTTCGCAAGCTCGTCTATCTGATCGTCATTGAGGTTTGCCGCCTTTCCGACAAGCTCACGGTCGCCACGGTCGGGCAGACGCATAATGATCTTGGTGTTCGTGTTGCGGATAACCGACATATCCATAAGCCCGGGAGCTTGGTCTGCGATAATGAAGCCCTCACCGTAGGTACGCATCTCAGCAATGGCATTGGCGATCATCTCAACGCTCTTTCCCATAATATTGGAGCTTTCGGTCGGCTGTTCGATAGATGTCCTTCTGAGGATATTGTGTGCTTCTTCCAGAACAGTAATGTGCCTGAGAGTGCTGTTCATAGCAGAGCCTTCGCTGATGCGGTATTCCTGCAATTTCAGCACAAGCATACCCATGATAAGCGATTTTGTTTCGGTCGCTCCGACTCTGCTCAGGTCGATGATAACATTGCTGTCAAAAAGCTGTTTTCCCGTAAGCTCATCTGCGGAGAAGATAAGTCCGTTAATGCCTGTTGTCAGGGATTGCAGTCTTGTAAGGAGCGAACCTTTATATGCACCCTTGTTCTCCTTGTCATATTCGCTGGTGTCGATGATCTCCTTGATATTTCGGGCAACATCAGCAAAGCACGGATACAAACGGTCATCATACTTGTTGACAGAGGACATCAGATCCCAGCCGCAGTCAAGATACGAACGCTCCACCGCACTCTTTAGTACCGCAGGCATCGCCGCATACATGGGCCAGCAGACATTGAATATCTCCACAAGACGGTCGATATGCTCCAGTACATGAACATCGTCGGGGAAAGAAAACGGATTGATACGCAAAAGCGGTGTTTTCCTCGGATTCGTTCCATATACTGAAATATCATCATAATCGCTGAATACATCTTTGTATTCGCCCTTTGCAGGCTCGATGACAAGGAACGGAATATCGTTCTTATACGCTTCGGAGAGCATCTGATAGACAGTATTACTCTTACCAGAACCAGTACTGCCCGTGATGAATGTGTGAGAAGTAAGAGATTTAGCAGATAATTCCACAGGCAATTTCTCTTCATGATGCATATGGAATATCTTGCCTATGCTTAACTGCTGCTCATCAGCGATATTTGAATCAAATGTAGAGACACTTCGTCCGAAATCTGCACACTGTATTACCGGAAGTCCCGCAATTGATTTTTGCGGAAAATTAAGCGAATAAGCCAATTCTTTTCCTGAAAGACTTGTTGTAGCAGTTACAGCAGTAGGATACACCTGATAATCTCTGCCTTCCTCTGTATCCACAATCTGAGGATTAAGACCAAATACAGGGTGACGAAGCTCTCTGAGATAACTACATATCGTCTTGGCATATATATCGGAGCTTTCTTTATCACCACGCCATAGATTCACAGCAGAACTGGACATATATGATGTTTCACCCTGAGTCAATGAAAGATATGTATGAGCAACATTATTGGCTACATTCCTATCCTCAGAAAGAACATAAGCTGCAAAGTCCCACATTCCTAAAGCTGTGCTTTGCTCTAAACGCTTCATCTGTTCTTCAAGAAGCTCTAAAGCGTGCTGAATATTGTAGTTTTCAAACGACTGAACTATGCCCTCATTCTTGCCAATAGATGCACTGACGTTTGAAGAACGAGCAAAATTCATGCCAAAGTTCACTCCGAAACTTGTACTGCTGAATACTCCAGCCGTTTTGGATAGGGTATCGGTCACGGTTTTTCCAAGAGTTTTGGCAACAGCGTGACCTACCTGGCTTGACGTTGTTTTTGCAACAGTATTTGCAAGTGTTTTAGCTGTGGATTTTGTTACAGCATCAGCAGTACCCTTCAAGATGGTTTGTGCTGTGGTTTTTGTTGTAGTATCAGCAGTGCCACTCATAAGTGTTTTTGCAGTACCTTTGGCAAGGGTGTCTGCTTTTCCGGAGCCAGTTGAAGAACCCCAGCTTCCACCACCACCGCCAAGACTAAAGCCAAACGCAGATGGAGCAACATTTACGTTACCACCTTCAGTTGAAGACTCGTTTGAACTATCAGTATGAGACGTATTTTCAGAAGTAGTATCTGAAGTAGAGCTATTATCAGTATGAGCTGTAGAATCAGATGTCATATCAGATGTTGATTCATTATCTGTATGCGTAGTAGCATCAGAAGTTGTATCTGATGTGGTATCGCTGGTAGTATCTGCTGTACCTTCACTTGTCGAATCGGTATTTGTATTGCTTTCGCTGTTTGAAACAGCATTTGAATTTGTGGTTGAGGAGGTTTGTCCGTTCTGAATTCCTGCACTCGCTCCAACATTAACGCCTACTGTTGCAGATGAGCCCTGTGTATTCAGCTCGGTAACTGTAAAATTAGTCTGCCATGCTGAATAGGGCTTTAATCCTGAATAAATCTGAGAAAGTCTAAGTTTTCTCTGTTCAACGTCATTTATCGGGGAGGCAAGCAAAATAAGGGTATATTCTTCTTTGGATTTGCTCGGAACAATACCATCTAATAGCTTTTCAATTGTTTGGCTGATAAACTTCTCCGATTTTTCGGTCGGGATATTAGAAGCAGAAGCGACAGAATAAGGCTTATCATTGTTGAGAAATGGAGGGATACCACTTCCGCACTCAGTACCAAATTCGGTACCGGGGAAATTCCCCTTGACAGCTTCTTGTAGGCGTTTCATAAATGTGTCAGCATCACTGTTGCTATTAGCATTTCGGGTATTAGTTACCGCAAGATATACCTGTGTCTGCTGAACTGAACGATGAAAGATGAGCGCTATGTTGCAAGTCTCATTAGAAAGAACAGCATACACATTTACGAGCTTTTCCAAGCTATTCTCTTTTGTGTCCGTAACCCACTTTGTGATGTTAAAATATCTCACATTATAATCGCTGTCAAAGCTGTCTTTGACAAGCGGAGTATAAAGAGTTGAAATCTGTGGCAGATAGGCATTAAAAACCTCTATGCTGTTAGCTGCAAGCAGTTTTTCCGTGGTAGCCTGTGCAATAACATCATTAGGATCAGGCATTTCAAGGAGATAGTTGTCTCGCTTCTCGGCGACATCACTTAGCTGCTGCGGACTTAGAGCCGCAGCTTTTGCTATTCCATCTCCAATTTTACCATTAGCTCTGGATACGATCTGCATTAAACCCATACTTTACCTCCGTTCATATCGAATCAGTTCCACCCCATAAGATGCTCGATTTCCAGCTTGTAGCCTTGCAGTCTTTCTTTTCGATTTCTCAGATTAGAAATCTGCTGTGCCTGTGTGTCAATCTGTTCTTGCAGCTTTCTCAGTTCAGGATTCAGATTTACTATGTTCTTAATAAGCTCTTGTAATAAACTCTGCTCCCATTTCATAAAGCTGCCTTCATGACTTGTTCTTAGATTGCCAAGCATTTCAGAAATATAGTCATGCATTAGGGTGTTGTATCTTGTTCTAAGTTTGCTAAGATTAAGAGAATTTGACCAAAAACGTTTGTAATCATCAAACTTGAAAACCATATCGGCTGTCTTATCAAATTCAAGTGCTTCATAGCTTGCGATTATTTCCTCAAGCTCTCGCTTTTTATCCTCAGATATGCCCTCGGAATTTGTTACAGCATCTATCATCTTAGTACGGAACTCCTCTGATGCGTCACTCCAATACTTTTCAGATGTTGATGTAAGAGTTGCTTGGTGTTTCTCCATTTCGTCATCGAATCGATGCTTTACCTCATCAAATAACAACTCCGAAACCTCAGATTCAATCTGTTTTTCAAGATCATGCAATTTTCGCTTTTTGTCGATTGCTTCTTGCGTTGAGTGTAGTGTGTCAGTAGCAAATTTAGCTGTTCGTTGTGCAGTTTTCTTCAGAGCTGCAAATATATTACCTACAACACCAGGATCATCCGAACCTGAATCCTGTGCTGCTTCATCACTCGATTCGTCAGATAAAACTTCTGCTTTTACGACTTCTACTTTATCCTCCTCAGACGATGAATTAATCTCATCACCGGATTCCTGACTATCAGACTTGAAGAATCTGGCATCTTCTTTCTGAGAAGCATAGCCTTTGGACTGCTGAACATCGCCTTTAATCTCTTCCTGTCGCTCAACAAGTTCCTCACGGGTAATGGCGTTATCAGAAGAATCTCTCACTTCCTCCATTTCTGGAGTTGGGTAGCTATCCGAGAAACCATCGCATAATTCCTTAGCACTTTTTTCGAGTGCTTCAATACAAGCGCTCTGTTCATCTTCCAACTTATCGTCAAGGGTTTTCTTTGCAGCTTCAAAGCCCTTTTTGCTTTCTTCTATACGATCCGATGTCTCAGCGATGATTTCGTCAAGGAAGTGCTTGGATTGAGTACACTTGTTGTAAGGCGAATAGATCTCTGCAAATATGCGTATTTCTTGTTCAATCCAAAATAGACCGCTGTTAGCAAATGCCTTATTAGCCTCCCGTTCAGATCTTCCTACACAACGAGTCTTGATCTGCTCAGGTATAATATTATACTGGTAAAGGCTCATGGCAAATTCATCATCAGAACCATCGTAAGAGTCGATTTCACGCGCATAGACCTTTCGGTATGCTCTCTCAATTAACTGACCGCCCTGTTTTGCGCCTAAGCCAATAATAGAGGAAACATAGAACACACGATTTGAATGTAATGTTTTACATACAGTTTGACCGATTTTTAATTCTATGTCCTCTTCACTAAATCCGTCTTCCGGAAGATTTGCATCGTCCGCTCTATTTGCAACGACCATTGTAAAACGATTGTCGAAGCATTCCATTTCAATGAGCTTTTTGCATAGCTCTCTGCCTTCAACCTTATCAAGCGATTTGTTGTCTGTGATAAACATAATAAGCCCGTTAGACAGAGAACGCATCTGCCTTTCAAGCGTTTGAGAATGATCTTCATTGGTAGCCGAGCCTTCGCCGGGAGTGTCGAAAATAACATATCTGCACTGTGATTGTGAGAGAACACCCTCACGGCTGAATGGTAGAGTGATTTTGATCAATGACTCAATATCCTTATCACTGCTATCTCGCTTGCGCTTCTTTTTATGCTCTTCCACGAGAGCAAGCAGCGTATGTATTCTTATATGAACAGGATCTGATGCTATCGAATCAAGTCGTTCCTGAATAAGAAGAATAAACTCATCATTGCATTTGCCAGCCCCCGAAATGGTACAACCAGTTCCTCTGTTGTCTTCGTCCATTGAAAATTTGATCGGTAATCCGTGATAATCAAATTCTACAAATCCGGATTCAGCATTTTGGGAGCGCGTTATCTGATAGACGCAATCCGTCACAGGATCGTCACCACTTGGCAGTATCTCTTTTCCTACCAAAGCATTTATGAATGTTGACTTACCAGAGCTATAATTACCTATGACACAGATAGGAATCATTTGCTTATCAACTGCATCTTCAAATTTTCTTCTATTCAGAGCAACCTGTTCATTTGAGCGAACGCTCTCCTCAATTAAGGGTTGCATCTCTTGGAATATTTCGGAAATCTTGGGCAATATATCTTTAGCACTGCTTAAATAGTGTTCCTGCGGAAGTAACTTAACCTTATCACGATATTGTTCCTCAGAACAAAGGTCTTTCAGATCCGCATATTCATCATCAGTACCTTCAAAGACAATATTGACTTCTTGCCCAGGCTTGTGCTTCATGCGGATAATCTCATCGACTATTCTTTTTACATTGTACGGAAAAAAGCCATGTACAAGTTCGTCGCTCACAAGGTCGCTGTTTTCTGTTTCTGTCAC
>OCTW013391954.1_pt1 | contig 10294 bp, 9 predicted proteins | sample 1539671 | NCBI WGS metagenome assembly OCTW01 (sample SAMN02144230, study PRJEB22623) | gut metagenome | biome: sheep rumen | host: Ovis aries | place: New Zealand
ACATTACGCAGTGTGGCATTTACACGCCAACGGCCCAATGAGTGGGGATCGCTCTTCGTCTGCAGGTAAGCAGCCTGATCGGTGATATTCTCTGCCCAGATACGTCCATAACTCAGATAGAAGCGCTGTTCGGGGGTAAAGCCGTCGATCTTCTTGCCTGCCTGTGCCTGTTCGGTATTCATAAAGGCATCATAGGCTACGCGCAGACCACCCTGATCGGCAATATTCTCTCCAAGGGTCAACTGTCCGTTGGCCTTCTCACCGGGGATAACCTCAATCTCATCAAACTGTTTTGCAAGGGCCTGTGTAGAGGCAGCAAACTTCTCTTTATCCTCAGCCTTCCACCAGTTGATCATGTTTCCATCAGGATCGAACATACTGCCCTGATCATCAAAACCGTGAGTCATCTCATGACCAATCACGACACCGATAGCTCCATAGTTGACGGCATCATCAGCTGCAGGGTTGAAGAAAGGAGGCTGCAGGAAAGCTGCCGGGAATACGATCTCGTTGTTCTGCGGGTTATAATAGGCATTGATAGTCTGCGGTGTCATACCCCACTCCTCACGATCAACAGCCTTACCGTTCTTTTTCAGGTTTCTCTGTGTCTCATAGATAGAGGCAGCCTTCAGGTTTTCATACAAAGACTTGGCGGGATCTATCTGCAATCCGCTGTAGTCACGCCACTTGTCGGGGTAGCCCACCTTGATCGTAAAGGCATTCAACTTCACCAAGGCATTGATCTTAGTAGCCTCACTCATCCATGTCAGTTGTGAGATATGCTTTGCCAAAGACTTACGGAGGTTATTGATAAGCTTCAACATGCGAACTTTAGACTCCTCCGGGAAGTACTTCTTAACATATAATTGTCCTACAGCCTCACCTAACAGACCGTTGGGATATCCCTGAGCACGCTTCCAACGAGGCTGGCGCTGCTGCTGACCGGTAAGTGTACGACCGAAGAAATCAAATGCAGTCTCTGCGAATTCGTCGCTCAGACAGTTGGTAGCACCCAACACGATATCCTTTGCGAAGTAGTCTTTCATCTGCTGCTCGGTCATCTTGGTCATCAGCTCATTAGCCACAGCCATCACCTTCGGTTGTGTAAGAATAACTTGCTTCAGACCCTTCAGTCCCATGCCATCAAAATAAGCACGCCAGTTGATGGCAGGATAATCCTTCTGCAACTGCTCTACCGTGCGGATATTATACTGCTTGGTATAGTCACGAGCCTCAGCTCTCGACATCCTGGCCTCGGCAAACTTATACTCGATATCATAGACAGTCTTTATCATGCGCTTAGCCTCCTTAGCCTTATAACCAGCCATCACGAGGAGTTTCTGTACACAGTCACGATAAGCCTGCTGGATCTTCTTCGAGTCGGCATCTGTCTTCAGATAGTAGTCACGATCAGGTAAAGAACCTGTTCCGGCCTCCATGTAGACAACATTCATCTTACTGTTGATCATGTCTGCACTCACACCAATGCCAAAGAATGGATTACCTAATGTAAGGTGCATCTTCACCAGGAAGTTGGTAAGGTCACTCTTCTTGAAAGAACGAACCATGTCAAGGTCAGCTTTCAGTGGTGTGGTGCCTTCCTTGTTCAGACGAACGCTGTCCATAGCAAGGTTGTAAAGGTCGATTACCTTCTGACCATTGCTACCCTTTACGTGCTTCTCCTTGCCAAGAGAAGTAAACAACTCCTGCAACTGCTTACGATTCTGCTCGTTCAGATGATGGAACACGCCATAGCTGGAATACTCAGCTGTCAGCGGATTAGCCTTCATCCAACCACCTCCGGCATACTCGTAAAAATCATCACCTGGCTTAACAGCCTCATTCATGTCTGCACGACTGAGTCCCTGTGCCATTAGCATTGCCGGTATAAACATCAGCAATGCGATCATCAAATGTTTTTTCATATCCAAATTGTATGATTATTAAATATATTTGCAAATATATATGAATTTACGGAAACTTGTTACATCTTTTAGGATAATTAACTAATGAGGGGAGCCCTGATACATTATAGAATGAGTCCTGATACATAAAACTGGGAGTCCTGATACACAAAACTCAGAGTCCTAGTACACAAAACTCAGAGTCCTAGTACATAAAACTCGGAGTCCCGATACTTAAAACTCGGAGTATTAATTATTATTGGTGAGAGTCCGGAGTACTTGGACTGAGAGTCCGGAGTACTTGGACTGAGAGTCCGGGTACTTGGATTATGAGCTTTAATGACTGCCACATTGTCATACTTCCTCTCCACAAATCATTATTGGCACATGTTTTGTTTAGTATTGAGTGACTTCGTGTCAGAGTTATAACATTGTTAATGAATAAAAAATAAAAAATAATACAACTATGGGAAAAATTATTGGTATTGACTTAGGAACAACAAACAGCTGTGTTGCCGTATTCGAAGGTAATGAGCCTGTTGTTATTGCAAACAGTGAAGGTAAGCGTACAACTCCTTCAGTGGTTGGATTCGTACAAGGTGGTGAGAGAAAGATTGGTGACCCTGCCAAGCGTCAGGCTATCACAAATCCGAAGAACACCGTCTATTCTATCAAGCGTTTCATGGGTGAGAACTGGCAACAGACAGAAAAGGAGATTGCCCGTGTACCTTATACAGTAGTAAATGAGAACGGATATCCACGTATTGACATCGACGGTCGTAAATATACTCCGCAGGAAATCAGTGCCATGGTACTTCAGAAGATGAAGAAGACCGCTGAGGACTACCTCGGACAGGAGGTGACAGAGGCTGTCATCACCGTGCCTGCATACTTCTCCGACTCACAGCGTCAGGCTACGAAGGAAGCTGGTCAGATTGCCGGTCTTGAGGTAAAGCGTATCGTCAACGAGCCTACAGCCGCTGCTCTTGCCTATGGTGTTGACAAGGCTAATAAGGATATGAAGATCGCCGTGTTCGACCTTGGTGGTGGAACCTTCGATATCTCTATCCTGGAGTTCGGTGGCGGTGTATTCGAGGTACTCTCTACCAATGGTGATACTCACCTGGGTGGTGATGACTTCGACCAGGTAATCATCGACTGGCTGGTTCAGGAATTCAAGAACGACGAGGGTGCTGACCTGAAGGGCGACCCAATGGCTATGCAACGTCTGAAGGAAGCTGCTGAGAAGGCTAAGATCGAGTTGTCTTCTTCTACCAGTACAGAGATTAACCTGCCGTACATCATGCCGGTAGGCGGTGTTCCAAAGCACTTGGTAAAGACACTGACACGTGCTAAGTTCGAGCAGTTGGCACATCATCTGATCCAGGCTTGTCTGGCACCTTGTCAGAAGGCTATCGCAGATGCTCACCTGTCAACATCAGATATCGACGAGGTTATCCTCGTAGGTGGATCAAGCCGTATCCCAGCCGTTCAGACCTTGGTAAAGAACTACTTCGGCAAGGAGCCTTCAAAGGGTGTTAACCCTGATGAGGTAGTGGCAGTAGGTGCATGTATCCAGGGTGCCATCCTGAATAAAGAAGGTGGCGTGGGAGATATCGTATTGCTCGATGTTACTCCGCTGACTCTGGGTATCGAAACCCTCGGTGGTGTGATGACCAAACTGATTGAGGCTAACACGACGATCCCTTGCAAGAAGAGCGAGACATTCTCTACAGCTGCTGACAATCAGACAGAGGTGACCATCCACGTGCTGCAGGGTGAGCGCCCGATGGCCAGCCAAAACAAGAGTATCGGTCAGTTTAACCTGACAGGTATTGCTCCGGCTCGCCGTGGTATCCCACAGATCGAGGTAACCTTTGATATCGACGTCAATGGTATCCTGAAGGTTTCTGCCAAGGATAAGGCAACAGGTAAGGAGCAGGCTATCCGTATCGAGGCTTCTTCCGGTCTGAGCCAGGATGAGATCAACCGCATGAAGGCAGAGGCAGAGGCTAATGCAGAGGCCGACAAGAAAGAGCGCGAGCGTGTTGACAAGCTCAACCAGGCCGACTCAATGATCTTCCAGACCGAGACCTTCCTCAATGAGAATGGTGACAAGCTGGGTGCAGACAAAGCCAATGTTGAGGCAGCTGTTCAGCAACTCAAAGATGCACACAAGAGCGGAGACATCGCATCTATCGACAGTGCTATGGCTAACCTGAACAATGTTATGCAGGCCGCATCACAGAAGATGTACAGTCAGGCAGGTGCACAACCAGGACCTGATGCAGGATTCAATGCCGGTCAGCAGGCAGGAGGCCAGCAGCAGCCTAACAACGACGACACCGTCCAGGATGCCGATTTCGAGGAGGTGAAGTAAGGCTGATAAGCAACAATATGCAACAACAGGAAAATAGGTGTAACTCATTGAGCTACACCTATTTTTATTTTAGTTAGACTTTGTATCTTTATGCTTGTTTTCGGATTTTTGTCGTATATTGCACCAAATCGTTCACGCGACACTTTGGTCGGTGAAGTTCAACTAATGATATAATATATGGCACAAGCAAAATACGAAATCAGAAGGAGATGTCCTATTTGTGGTGCAACATTCCAAATACGCACAATAGATGCGACATATTGCTCCAAGCAATGCTCCGACATTGCCTATAAACGAAAGAAGGATCGTGAGGCAAAGGAAGCAAAGTACGAGCAGATAGCGAAAGAGATTCCTGATATTAGAGAGTTCCTTTCTGTTCAGGAAGCAGTTGCCATTTATTGCGTTGAACGAGACACCTTGTATCGCGAGATTCGTAAAGGGAAGATTCCAGCTGTCAACCTTGGCACAAAACAACTAAGGTTGAACCGTGCAGACCTTGAACAGCGTTACCCAAGAAGGAAGAAGGTGAGGAAGACGGCCAAAAAGCCAATAGCCAAAACTTACAATATGGAACCAGAGAATTGCTATACCATCGGCGAAATCTCTAAGAAGTTCAGAATTCATGACTCGTCCGTATGGGCTCACATCCGCAAGTTCTCTATCCCTACTCGACAGATTGGCAACTATGTTTACGCTCCAAAATCAGAAATTGACAAACTCTACAAGTCTATTGAGATATGAAGACTCCAATGAAGCGCACGGTATTCAAGGTAATACTCCGCAAATCCGAATACAAAGAGCAGTGGTCGTTGCTCATTGAAAGATTTCCAGTCTTTGAGCCAGGAAAGGAAAAAACTCTTCGTAAGCATGAGCCTCTGGCCGTTTTATAACGACTCCCATCTTTGACAAGAACAGTTCTGGGAGGACTTTGCCTGATGGTTAACGAACTGGCAGAGAAGCTGCTTGAACAGATGGCGGAACTCAACACCAAGTACATGGTCCTGCAAAAGGACGGACTTCCGTTGAGGATGGAGGGCCGCTCTAGGGAATTGTTTGAAACACTTTTTGGCCGGATGAAAGAGTTGCCAGTCCAAGTGGACAAGGCAGCTGCTGCAGGCATGGAGAAATCCATCAAGCGACTTGATGCAGAAATCACCAAGATCAGAAACTACTGCATCATCGGCACTATTGTTATCAATGTGCTGTTTGCCTCTCTTGCATTTGGGGTATTAATGTAGATAGGAAATGTCTCACGAAGACAGCGAGGCAACAATAATCATACACTTTTGATTGATGGTGTGATGATTAGTCGCCATGTGCCATCTTTCTCTACTCGTTGTATGTAGCCTTTTGTGGTCAACTGCTTCAGTTGCTTGTTCACAGCTGCAACGTTGATACCCACCTCATCTGATAGTTTTGCGATTGTGATGTCAGGAACAGCTGACATGAGATTGAGAATCTTGCTTGTTGAGTCACTACGGAAATTCACGCGTTCACCATCAAACCACCACACGTTATCACCACGTTCTGTAAGGAAGCGGATATTGTATGTAACCTCTTCTACAAACAGATTGGTAAAATAGGTTAGGAACTGCTGTATTTCTCTCTTAGAGGCATGAGCACCATGAGATGGTTCTGAACCAACAGTCAGATCTGTTTTGTGCAGTGCCTCTAAGTATTGATCCTTCTTACGACTGCGAACCACTATCATCGGATAGTCATGACGTGAGAGAATATAATTGGACATCAGACGGGCTATGCGACCGTTCCCATCCTCGAATGGATGGATGCGGATGTAACGGTAATGGAATATTGCTGCAAGTTCAATCGGAGTGTACTTACCAGATTGTTCGGCTTCATTATACCAATCAACAAGATCGGTCATTAAAGCTGGTGTCTCTTCAGGTGAAGCATACTCAAAATGATCGCCATAACGAGTAATGACACTATTAGGACGAGTCTTGTATTGTCCTGCATGAATCACATAACTCGTTGTTTGTCCTCCTGGCAGATTGTGATAAACCGTGTAGTCCTCGCGAAGCAATGTCTTATGGAGACTACGGATAAAGTTCTGCGTAAGCGGCACGTCCTTCATGCTTGCCTCCTCTGTCATCAACTTCAACCCCACATTGCTTGCAGTCATTTCCTGTACGTCTTTTGCTTCAGCCTCGCCAACAATCTTTCCGAAGAGCAGAAGTATCTCTGTCTGTCCGTATGTCAGTGTATTGCCCTCGATATGATTGCTATTGTAGTTGAAGTCAATAGTAAAGCGACGGCTCAGCATCTCTCTATCTCTATCAGAGAGGGGTTGCAGGGCCTTCCAACGTGCCATTATGTTTTGTATCTTATCCATTCTCCTATCACTAAAAATTGCAAGTTTTTGCACTTAAAGGTATACACCGTCTACCTTTTAAGGCGATTTTCTGCTGCAAAGATATAATTTTATTACGAAAATGCTGCAAAAATCACAAAAATATTTCAATTACCGCTATGCCCTGCCATATTATTTGCCAATTTTCCATGGATTAACAAACGTTATAAGCGAAAATTTGGATATCTCAATTATTTTACATACCTTTGCGCTGCTTTTCTGAAAAAGCCTCGTTCTTTGTTATGTTGAACACATATTTGCATTAAGAGACAGTCTTGAACTGCCCCAACCGAGCCGCCCTCATAAGCAGCTACGGTGGGAGAACAATGCGAGTCGGAACCCTGATCGCTGATCAACGGCTACCGACTAAAAACAAGCGAGCGTTTTAACGGAGTATTCACACTATAAAACCCTGGCATTATGAGGAATCAATTCCACTATTGCATTTTGTTTCGTTGCGCGGCGGCATTCCATGCTTCCGTGCTCATTCTTCGTGTCTTCCGCCTGGCTATTCTCGGTGCGAAGGCAGGTTCTCCTATGGCTATCTGCAATACCTTACCACAACAAAAAAATGTAACACTATTATGAACAACGACTTTTGGATTTTTTGCAAGACAAAGACTTGCCGTTCTTTGATTATAGACGTTTACGACCCCGCTTATATGGAGCGGTCGCGCGAAGACAGATTCAGCGAACTGAAAGCGCTTTTGACACACGACATTATGTCGGTCAAGAGGGTGTATATGCGTCATTTATATTCAACTGCAAGACTGAAGCTGAAGGACTCCTGGATAGGCATAGAGCGCATTGTGGAAATCCATAAAATGCTGGAGAGACTTTATCCGCAAATCACCCCATTGGCCACCGACGGCGAACCCGGTACCGAATCTTGGGAATTGGACGAACGTTACGACAACACCCACCTGCCTCATTACAAAGCGACAAGGCAGAAGGGAAAATCGCAACGGGAAAATCCTGTCGAGGGAGAACAATACCAGAAAAGCGACGGCGAGGTATATACCGTTGTATACGACACCGAATGTCGCGTGTGCGAACTGGTATGGGAAGCCTGGAAGGGGGAAATACCCGAAGGTTTCCGAATCAGTCATATAGACGGGAACAAGCAGAACAACCGCTTGGATAATCTGGAATTAGTCAAACTACCATAAAACAATAAGATTATGAGTATCATAGCAGAACTTTTCAAGGAAGGCGGAGAGAACTTCCCGCAGAACAAAATCATTCTTACCGACGGTCGTGAGCTCGACTGTTACCCGCTTGCCGAAGAACCACCCGAGAAGTTAGGCCACGACCCCCTGGAGCTGGACAAAACGGGCCAATATCTTATCATTGGCCACCGGAAGCCCACTCCCACCCCACAGTCCTCACCAACTATTGAGTCGCAAAGGCAACTCTTCATTGACAACGCCTTCTATCTCCTGGCCCACAGCGAGCGAATCCTCAGCGACAGCCGTATGTTCCTCTGTCCCGTTGCCATTCAGAACGGGCTCGCCTACACAGGAACCTCAGGATTCCACGGTCCCACTTTAGGCGTTTACATCGAATGGTGGCTGCTCACCAAAGAAGCCATGCATACCGACAAGAAAAGTCGCCGCAGCCTGGTCTATCACCTGGCAGGCAGTCCGCTGAGCGGAATGAACAAATGCTGCGCCGTTCGCGAAAACGGTGAGCAGGAAACCGTCAGTCTGTCGTCATTCGGTGCCCATTGGGGGCCGTTCATGAAACTCAACCAGCGCTATACCGAGGCCAAGCAACTCTATCAGGCCTACACCCTTCAGCAAGTGCTCCACCAGCTGCACCGGGAAGATAACGGGCAAACCGATTTCACACCCATTATCGACACCTTGTTCATGAAGCACGAGATTGACGTCCTTAACCGACAGATAGCGAGCATACAGGAAGCGTGCGACAGGTGGGAAAGCAAATACACCGACCTGCTGGGACACTACAACGAGGAGAAAATACGCCAGTTGTATGCCGAATACGAAACGCTGGCCGCCAATGTCGGCAAAGAAATTGACAGCCTGAAAGAGCAGAAACGGAACCTGAAGGCAAGCCTGCGGAAAGGAAGTTTTGACAATCTTTCCTACCAACGGCAGCTGACACCACTGAATAAACGTATTCAAGACCTGATGATCAGGATCGGTCTGTTTAAAATTAATAAAGTACGCGAGACATTCCCCGACAAAGAAGACATCACCTTCAATATGATAGAGTCATTTATTCATAATAAAAGAAAAGAAAAATGAAGAAAATCAGAATGATAAAGTCCGTCTATGATAATAGGCAGGCAGAGACAAAAGAAGACTACATCAACGAAATCTCCCGGCAACTGACAGCATTCTTTTTCGGCGACGGCCACCCGTTCCGGGAAAGGATGCGCCTGAAAGTCTTCGACGAAGAAATCCAGATAAGGCGCGTCAGGCTCATACCCGTGAAAATGGAAGAATATCGCCAGGAAGGCTGTCAGGACCCCATCATCTATGTCCACCAACTCTTGCTCGAAGTCATCATGAAAGATCCTGCCTTTGAATCCGATTTCGCAGACGTAGGGCATCACGAAATGCAGACGATGTACATCAACGACAAGTTTAGCGAGTACCTCAACGAGCAATGCTTTCACGTGCCCACTAAGAATGTCGACGAGACAGAACGGTTCCTGCACTATCTGGCACGATATATCCCCGCCATCTGGGACTACTTTCAGATTATTGAATCCTAGCATCCTCCGTCTTGGAAACCGGAATCAGCATTTCAAGCGCTGGCTAGCCATTACCCAGAGCAAGGAAATCGACGTCACCAACTTCGAGAAGAAGTTCGACGAAGCCCGTGAAGTCAGCGCAGAGTAAACTTTTCCGTCCCTGCAACAATAATCCCCTCACATTTTTGGAAATATGAGGGGAAATGCCTATCTTTGTAGCAACAATTACGAACTTAAACAATTATAGTCTATGTTAATTCCTTGTCAATGTTGTGGAAAACAACTCCCCCAAGACTGGTCATGGTACGTGTGTGACACCTGCGGCTATCGCGTCTGTCCCTCCTGTCTGACCAGCCATCGAGGCCCTTACGGTGGCGGCTTCAAGTGCAGCCAATGCGCCTTCGGACATATGCAGAGGAAGTGAGCGCCCCTCCTACAGTCCTCCCCGTGTATGCTAGATAATACAAGCTGTTGAAATAAGTGATGGTAACGCCATCACCCGGGAAAGGACAGATGAATCCTAAGCAGGACGGAAACCATTACGAAGTTTTTCCAGATACTTGAACTGACTGCTCTTCTTGAACGCGTTTTGGTCGAACGACGTATAGAAGGCCACACCATTCAAAATATTGTCAAGCACCTTTTGCTGGTGTTGTTCAGCCTCTTCAGGCGTATGCTTCTTGCTATATCGTCGAAGAGCATACCGCTGCCTGTCAAACTTCTCCTTGAACCGCTCGATATTACTCTTTCGTAACCGCATCTTCCCATCGCGACGAAGCTCATACCCCAAAAATCCGATATAGCTGTTACTGTTATCCTCACCTTCTCCCCAGAGGAAAGGACGATGCGACTTGATGCCCCAGAACTCCCTACGACTGCAATCGGCAACGCACTTGAAGTCATGGTAATACAGCCCA
>OCTW013410947.1_pt1 | contig 10293 bp, 15 predicted proteins | sample 1539671 | NCBI WGS metagenome assembly OCTW01 (sample SAMN02144230, study PRJEB22623) | gut metagenome | biome: sheep rumen | host: Ovis aries | place: New Zealand
ACATAACCCCAGTCATAGATAGGAGTTCCTTCTCTACGAAGGATTCTATCAAGCAGAGTTCTTTTATATCCCTGGAATTTCGGCACATATGCAGTACGCTGAGAAGTACCATGCATTTTCAGAGTAATCTCTACGAGATCTCCTACTTTAAAAGCATCCATGTTGTATGCAAGCTGCTCAGTGTCAGCATGTTCTACAAACAGAGGCGCAATCGGCACTCTTTTCTTACGAGTACGATTTCCTTCTTTCTTCGCACTGGCAGTATGCACATGACCTTTCGGAATATATTTCTGGCAGATATGATGCCCATTTACAATAGTAATAGTATCTCCAGGATTCAACTCATCCAGATTTACTCCAGTGTAAACAAGACAAGAAATCGGCAGAAAAAGTCCATCAGATTTCTCTCCGCGCAGACGAATAGAAGTAACATTTCTTTTATCGGGATCCATATAACCACCGATATTCTTTCCATTCTCGTCTTTCTTACGAAGAAGGTTATTCTGTTCTGCGAACTCTACAGAAAGCTGCCCATCAGTCGGAAAATAAACGCCAATTTCACCCTCTGCATAATCAAGAGACACGCAAACAGTATTACCGAAGCATTCTCCCAAAAGCAGGCGATCAGCATTCGGATGTTTATGAAGATTTTTCAAAGTAGTTACATATCCACAATAAGACATAAGTTACTCCTTTCTTAGTTTTTAATCAATACCCATTTATAATTTCTATATTTCTTTTTAGGATCGTTGTTTGATCTACGAATTCCGCGAGCGATAGTCTTTAAACTGGTTTTATCTCTTTCTTCTCCTTCTGGGATTTGTTCATAGCACCACTTAACTGCAGCTTTAAGAGAAGGATATGTAGAAACTACTTTTCCACCTTTCATTCTATGAACAGTATAAGCACCATCTTCTGAAATAGAAGGAGCTTCATCATTCACTTTCTTAGAGAACATCATATCCTGATATTCAGGGAAAACATTAAATTCAAGAGGATTATTATGAATGTTAATAAAAACCTCTCTTAGCATAAAAGCATCTTCAAGAGCATTATGCTGCTGAATTAAATCTCTTCCCACATAATGATTGAAAACTTTCTGAAGTCCAATATTTTTATTCAATCCAAAATGGGCTTTAACTTCCGGCCCATAATCCTGCATATCAGTGTAAAGATAAGAAAGCATTGTGGCAGCTTTAAAATCATGACATTCGTTAAAGTTATGTTTTACAAAATCCTTATCTGAATTACCATAACAATAAAAATGCGGAAGTTTCCCATCTTTAGTTTTTGTTAAACACCAGTCATACATATGACCAAAAACTTCTTCTGCTGTTGGAGCTTCTGCTACAGCCTGACTGGTAATGCCTGTGAGATCTGTTATGAAAGGAGTGACTTTATGAGTCGTATAAACTAAAGAATAAAACTCCCCGCCATCCTCTGAACAACATCCAACAGAGATAATTCCATTTGAAAATTGTGTTGCTTCAAAATCAATAAAAAAATTCATTCAAATACCACCTCTCCGTCAAATTCATCTTTTAAATCAGTAATACTCGATGGATCAAGCCAATCCTTCCATTCTTCAATATATGGTTTTAAAAAATGTTTTTGAGGTGCGGTCAAATGGTGCTTCCAAGGTTCATTCCACATAATTATCCAAGAGTGAGAAAAAAATGTAGTCATTGATAAATGAACCCATCCATGCTTTATTAATATATCATCACAATGGATATCTTCATCAGTATAACCATATTCAGAACAAAGTTCTTCTGCTGCTGCAATATGATCTAAATATTCACACTCATGCATTTTTCCTTCTGGAGACAACCACCCTAAAAGAAACATTTTAAAACCTCTTTTCATACTTTCTATAAATATTATAATATATTTTTATAAAAAAATCAATAAAATGGGAAGATTACTTGTCTTCCCATTCCTTACAACCAGTTTGATGTACATAATCGGCAGCTTCTGCGTATGAATGATAATTCTTATCGAGAATTGTATAATCATATGCGATCATCCAATATGAACTAGCTTCATCAAACAAAATAAAAACATCTTTACCTTTCGGATCTTTAAACTGATGTCCATTAAATGTTCTCATAAGGTACTCCTCCTATTAACCATTTTTCAGCAATAGATTTATCTGTTTTTTGCCATCTATCCCAGATATCTTCAAGAGTATCATCTCTCTGGAAGAACTGTTCTACATACCATTTTTCAATGCGATCTGCATGAAAATGCCCAAAAAGCCAAACATGATATTTAATTGCACATTTTACATCATCAAGCCAATTTTCAGTTGATTTATCTATTGTGCTTTGATCCATACCAGGAATAAAAAGATCAACTGGCTCCCAGGCTCTTGGGCAAGTATGTGTTAAAACAAAATCAAATTCTTTATCTTTTATATTATTAAAAATTATTTCTCTTTCATTGGCGTCTAATTGTTCGTTTTCGAACCATTGGTATGGATATCCTCTAGCAATTCGGTAATACTTATCCACAGAATAAGCTCCACCAATGACAAGACAGGAATGAATACCAATAACATACTCGCCGCCATCACGAAAATAATGAATGGCAGGAAAATTTGCATCAATTCCTACAATTCCATCCACGTTTGCATCATAATCCCACTCGACTCCCTCACAGTCTTCTGGGCGTGCTTCATGATTGCCACGAACTAAATAAAATTGATAACCACTATTCTGAAGTTTCTTTTTAGCACTGGTATCTCTCTTATTCATGTAATAATTTACACCAGCATCACCAAGGATAATCACCGCTGTAGTTCCATCTCTAGGATATTTATACTCAGCAAAACGGCTCATATCTCCATGACAATCACCTGTCACAACCCAAGTATTAATCATTAGTAACAACTCCTTTTTCACAAAATATAAGGTATAGCAGGAAGATATTTATTTTTTAATTTGTCTGTTAAAGTATCTGTTAAGAGAAGATGATCTTTCATATCGGCTCTTTTTACAATTAAGCCCATTTGGCTATGGATTCTTTTAATGTAATCCATATATTCTTCTCCTTCTCTTTTGGAGAGTTCTGCTATCCAATTTATAAAGTATTTAGGTAATCCGGCTTCTTCAAGTTCTTCAAAAGTACATTCTGTATCTTCTACAACATCATGTAAAAGAGCTACAACAAATATATCTTCATAATTATCAATACCAGGATATTCAAAGTAATCATAATCTTCCATAGCATATTGAGCAACTCTCATTGAATGAGCAAGTTTTTTTGGTGGAAGATATTTATTTGCGATTGTTAAAGCTATAAGACAATTCCCATTCATTAATTATATCACCCTTTCTATATAATAATTATAATATAATTTTAAAATAAAATCAAAAAAAGAGAATAGATGCTTGGTCTATTCTCTTTGTGCGTGTGTTTATTAATTGTTCCCCCTAATTCCTATAGGAATTATATCAAAATTTTTAGTCAAAGTCAAGTCTCTCCTACAAAGATGAGACGGTCAACATACTCTCGCATTTCACCTTTCAAAATAGGCATTTCACTATCTAAATACCAACCATCTTTCCCTTTAAGCGCAGCAGTACCACGTTTTGCTACGATAGGAAAGTCATTCCAGTTAATATTTTTCTCAGTAAGCAGTTTATTTTGAATATCGTTACAAGATAAGCCATGAAGCTGCTTATGAGAAAAATTCGCTTGCCCTACCATCTGAATAGAGTTTCGAGTTGCATCAAGCTGACGCCAGTAGATGAGATTAGTTACTTCTTCTTTTGGAATATTAAAGCAACGAGCATCAAACATTGCGCCTTTTTCAGCAGATTTTCTTAAAGCACTCCAATATTCTCCAACTTTTACTTCAGCAATATTGTAACGCTGAGGGAACCAATAATCATTAGTTTTTTGATCAAAAACCTTATTAAACTTCATAGTTGCCATAGAAGCAGCAATACTACAAAGCTTCTGGACTTCATAATCAAACCAAGCACAAGTTTCAAGTTTGTCATAGTCAACAAGAATTAAAGTAATCTCATCAGATTGAGTATAGCCGAAAACACACCCCTGGATATTCTCACAGAGATATTTCATAGTTTCCTGCATACTCTCAATTAAGATCCAATCAAAAGGCTTTTTAAATCCACGAGTGAAAGTATGAAATGCCTTACCATCAATCCGAATCGCAACAGGCATTCGCCGCACGAGACGAGTTTTAGAAACATTTTCATAATTTTCTTTCATCCGTTTTCCAAGATCATCATGTACTGGCATTTTCTTCCTCCCATTTGCTTCTTTCTGAACAATATTCTATAATACCTTCAACATTTTCAAGGTTTTGATTTTCTTTAGCTATATCTAAATAATATTGTGCAAGACATTCTATGTCAATATCATCAAGTAATCCATCTTCAGTAATCTTGCCCAGAAATCTAAAATATTCTTCCATATGAGGATCTTCATCAATAGCCATTTGAATAAAATCTTGTATCGCTGTACTATACCAGGTCCAATTATCTACGCCTCCGGCTTCAAGAGCTTGTAGATAAAGACTTTGAGTTATAAGTTCAAAATAAGTCTTTTCATCTATTTTTAGCCGCATATATTTTATTTCCTTTTTCTTATTTTCTATATATATTATAATATTTTTTTGTAAAAAAATCAATTTGAGAATTTTGGACAAGATATGATAACAATTTTTATTCAAGTTTTAAATTACTATGAAGGAAAATAAACAAAAGGAGGGCAATGATTTTTGTTTGATTTTATTGTAAAATATTGGGTTGAATTTGCCTTCGGACTTTTGGTAGCTGGTGGTGGTTGGTTTATAAAGCGATATTTTAGTTTAGAAAATCTTCGCCGCCAGAAAGAGCAAGATGAATTTTATAATAGAATAAAAGGTGAAATCAACAAAGAACATGAAAGTTCTAAAAGAGATGACATTGCTCTCCAAAATGACGTAAGCGCACTTACAACTGTATTAGACTCTCTTAAACGAGGGTTACTTTCTGTTCAGGGACGATAGTTCAAAGCAGATTGTCGAAAATTATTAGATCCAAATCATGTTATAACGATTGAAGAATTTCAACAAATTAATGAAGATCATGAAGCTTATCATGCACTTGGAGGCAATCATAATGGCGATGCACTATTTGAACTCGTTCGTAAAAAAGCAGAAGAAAAAATTGATGTTTCAGAGATAGATTAAAAAATGGGACGTATTATATAAAAATAATACGTCCCATTTTTTTTATTTATCCACAAGAACCATCTTCATTTGTTTTTTCAAATTCTCGCATTGCTGTTTCAAAGACTATGCCGCCTTCAGTATTTTCTTTAGTTGATTTTAGTGCATAGATTCCAAATCCAATAACTTCAGCTACTACAGTAGTAATAAGTGCCATTAATGGAGAAAGATCTGGTGATAAAATACCTTCTGCAGCAAGGCCCAATTCACGATAAATTACCCATATGGTAAATAATTCTATAATAGTACAATTTATAAATAAAAACCATATTAATAATTTAGAATTAGCTATTTTATCTTTCTTTTCTTTAAATTTTTCTTTTAAAGATTTACGCTCTGCTTTAATTTTATATTCACGTTCGAGAATTTCTTTTTCTTTATTCCAAATTTTTTCTTGGGATAGAACATATCTTTCTTTTTCTCTAAGAGTCATTATAACTCCCCCTTAATCATATTCGATATAACTGTCATAAACATATCCAATTAATCCATTTGTGTTAATATGTATCCAATGACCTTCTTTTTTACCATCTACTTCAAATCTATTTCCTTTGTTGAATTTTCCTATAATTGTTCCATTTGGAGTTTTACGAATATTTAGATCATCGACTGAAGAAATTGCTGTTCCAATAGCTTTCCAATCAGATGTAGATTGTTGTTTCTTTGGTAGAACAAATTTATCAGGTAAATTATAAGCTGCTACAAATACTCTATTAGACCATTCAACAAGTTTTACATTCTTATAAGGCTGAACATATTTAATTCTTTCATTGCTGCCAGTGTCATATTTATCACAAGTATCTTTACTAGAATTATAGCTTTTTACAATGAAAACATGATCTATATAATTATGATCAGTTTGTCTTACTGCGACTACTGCTCCAGGTTTAATGTCTTTTTTCTTTGTTACTTTAGTCCATCCATGAGAAGTTAAATAAGAATCTAAAGTACCACAAGTTTCTCCACCTTTTCTTTGGTCTGTAAAGCCCAAATTATATAATGTTCTTGCTATTAATCTATCACAACTAATTTTTTTATCTTCACAAGGAATTTGTGAATGAGAATCTCCATAAGTCCATTTACTTGTTCTTGCCATATCTACAACTTTTTTAGCTTCATTTAGAAATTTAGTCTAAGTATCAGAAAGCTTTGTTATAGTGGGAGTAACAGATGAACTTGATTCATTAATTGTTTTTCCAATAGTACAATAACTAGAATTGGCTAAATAAATCCATCCTGCACCAGATTTTAATTTGCCCCATTTCCCAGAAACTTGAACGATAGTGAATATACCTTTTCCGGTATAGCCGTTTGAGCTATAAGAAGTGCTTGGGCCAGATCTCATATTTAAGTCATCAATTAAAACTGTAACACTAAAAGGCGTTTTTGGATAATTACTATTAGTATTATTATTCACTGGTGTTGGAGTTGGAGTCGGGGTAGGAATAACCTAAGCGGCACTATTTGGAATAGTAATAGTTCCATCTTTTCTATATTGAGCTAAATTAGCTTTAAATTGATCCCAAGTCCAAGAAGTCTTTCTTCCATTATTTTTTACATATGGATTCGGGCAAATTTTACCAGTAACATCATAATGGCGAATAACATGATCCATAGAAATTCCATATTCATCCATTAACTTACTAACTAAGAATACTAAAGATTCTTGAGTTTCTTCAGTAAAGTACCAAAGATCACTATCGCCACTTAAATCTCTAGAGGTCGTATCAGCAGCAACACCACATTCAATTCCAATAGAATTATAATTAGTACAAATTTTATGGAAGCTGTGTCCTCCACTTCCTTGAAGGCCGCCGCCACACTACCATACAACAGCAGTTCGAGGATTAGCAGCAAGATAAATTGACCCATCACGTTTAATATTATAGTGACCACCATATCCTCCTCCATACAGATATGGATTATCGGCATTCGGCACACCAAGATAATGAACTACAATAAACTTAATTGGATTACCATCACGGCTTGCCGGCACTTCAGATTTATTAGAAGCTGTTATATCTATAATAGTTTTATTTCCAATTTTCTTTACGTTTGTACTCACTTTATTTTCCTCTGTCTTTCCTCCTGGAACATAATTACTTGCAGTGACTTTACTTAAATTATCATATTTCGTAAGGTTATGTTTATTAACAATTCTCATAACTGATGTTGGATATGTACTGCTTGAAGCATATCCTCTACCTGCAACTGTAGCAATTAATGTTGAAGGATCTTTAATGGATAAAACTTCATCTCCGTATTTAGGAGTTCCGCCTTTTCCATAGTTAGAAGCATATTTTAAGAACAATAAGAAATCACAAAAAGATCTTTCTATTGTATCATAAACTCTAAAATTGTCTTTAATGGTAACCATTTTTCCATTATATTCTTCTGGAGTATCTTTCTTCAAACTTTTTCCTTGCCAGACGGTATATTCATTCCAACTAGAATTTAATAATTCTGATTTAATACCAACCATATTGTTTGCATTTAATAAAGCTTCTATTTGAGGATTATCCCAATAACTTCTAATACCATATCCATTTTCTAAACAAGATTGTCCAATTAATACAGAAGGTAAATATCCATAACGTTTACAAGCTTTTTGTGCTGCTTCAGCAATTTTATCTATATATTCTTCTTCTGTCTAACTAATTAATCCAGTATTTTTTATTTGGCTTGAAGAAGAATTATTTCCTACTTTTTTATAAGCTTCAGCAGTATATCCAAAAGGATCACTATATGAACTAGGAAATTCATAAAATGTATAAGTTGATCCATATCTATTTTTTATAATTGTAACATTTTTTTTGTATTTACTTCTATCATTTTTATCAAATGTTTTTCCATTATTTGATACAGATTTAATATCTGATAAACTATCATGCTCATTAATATAAGCAGGGAATTGTCTATTTCCATTTACTAAAACATCTTTTGTCGTAGCAATAGCTTTTGCAGTGGCTGAACCATTATCCATCCAATAAGAGGCTTTTGAAAACCATCCGCCTTCACGAATATAAGTATATATATCAGAATATTTTGTTTGAAGTTCAAATAAATTAGCCATTAAAGAAACTTCTTTTCCAACTACAGATTCTCCATTTTCTTGAACGGCTAATCTTGCTATTCGTTTAATTTTATCATCTGATAAATTATATTTCTTCATTTTTATAAACCCCCTTTATAAAAATTATTTTTACTCTTTATATTTATAAAAAAGGGGCAAATAAAAATAATAAAATATGACCAATAGTTAAAGAATATGAGGAGGAATAAAAAATGAGTTACGATTTAATTAAGTACTTTTTTGAAATTGGGGTCTATGATATTATAGATGTTGCAAATTGCGTAATAAAAAATGAAATTGATGAAAATCAATTTCATTTTATAACAGGCTATAATTTTTAGGCAATAAAAAATAGGGACGAGTGATTTCTCACTCGTCCCTTATTTTTTTTTTATCACTTGATGCAAGCGTAACGCTCACTATCAAGCTTGTCCATCATGAGGTCATATCCAGTCTTGCCAGACATGATTGTCTCAAAGATGGTCGGTGACATTCCAGATACGAAGCTGATCGGACCATTGCCCAACATCGGGATGTTGTTCTGGCGAGCATCAACGTTCCAGAAAATCAGGTGCGGCATTGTGTATCCATAACGTGCCCACTTGCGTGCGACACCTTCCAGGACAGTCTCAACATTGCCAGTGTTGAGATTGGAGCGGGTTCTCCAGCCTCCGCCAACTGCCATGTTAAACTCCATGTCGGAGATAACAATGATGTTCTGCGGCAGGTCGTCCTGAGAACAACCATTTCTGATAGCGGTATCCAAGATCAAGTCGAAAGTCGCCTCGATATTAGTATCGTCCACCAGATTGGTGTCATAGATACGAGCTACCTTATCGCAGAAGTCAACTCCATCAGTTTCGATCAGCTGCGGACGGCTTGCGAAAGAGATGTAGTGATTTGCGAACGGACCCTGTGCCTTCTCAGCGCAGTACAATCCCAGAGAGATTGCTACGTTGATCGGAGCTGCTGCGTCGCCCCGAGTCATAGAACCAGAGGTATCTACGACAGCCAGGCCGTTGAAAGTGGCACCGTCGAAGTAATCAGCAAGGTTATCCCAATACTTATTAACCATCAGACGGTTAGTGTCATCCAGAGCAACGTTGTTGCGACGTCCGCCCCAGAAGCTGCGGGTTCCCATAACCTTCAGTGCTTCTGCAACACACTCGTACGGGTACAAAGTCTTTGCATTGACCTTGGTTGTGGTATCCTTTGCGAATGCCTCATACTTCGCCTTGATGATGTCGCGGCGAGCGAAAGCATTCTTATACTTCAGACCAGCCTTAGACGGGATCTTATCGAACTCGATCTCATCCCAGCGGTTCTCGCTCATCAGACGCTCAAGAACGTTGATGCGCTCACGCAGAATAGACAGAGTCTTACGATACTGCTTATGGTTCATACCCAGGAACTCCCGAGTAATATTACCAAGTCTACGGCTCTCGGAGCTAGAAGTGTTCTCAGACTTCAGCCACTTAGCCAGCAAAGACGGAGTCTTACACTGGACATCCAGCTCAAGCTGATCCTTCATAATCTGCAGTGCTGCGTCCTGCAACGGAGTGCCGACGAAGGTATACAGATCATCCCAGCGTCCGAACTCGGCAACATTGATCAGATTGCGGCGAGCCGCCTCTGTATCAAAAGTAGCCAAGTCACGCATGACGACACGGAAAAATCTACGCTCACCCTGCCCACCACGCACGTCGCGGATGTAAAACAGACACTTCAGCGCATATACCGGATTCTCGGCAAAAGCCTTGCGGAACATCAGAATTACATCTGAGTCGCTGCGGGATCTCATAGCTGCGCCCATAGCAAACATGTCCAGAAGGTCTGAACGAGTAGTCTTATGGGTTACTCCACCATTCTCGGTCAGAGTGTAGTTAGTTGCGTTCTTCATTCCATTAAGCAAAGCGTTCATATCTTTTTCTCCTTTTTCACATTGTTTCCTCTTGGACAAGAGGAACGTTATTTTTTT
>OCTW013433811.1_pt1 | contig 10289 bp, 8 predicted proteins | sample 1539671 | NCBI WGS metagenome assembly OCTW01 (sample SAMN02144230, study PRJEB22623) | gut metagenome | biome: sheep rumen | host: Ovis aries | place: New Zealand
GTATGGCCTGACCGGGATGGTATTAACCGATAAAGAATGGCGATATGTGCAGAACGGAAGGATCGTGACAGATTATACGGGAATGGCATCTAATTCAGTGGGTTGGTGGTATTTCAGAAATGGAGAGATCGACTGGAATTACACCGGAATGGCGCAGAATGGAAACGGTTGGTGGTATTACCGGAATGGCAGAATCGACTGGAACTACACAGGAGAAGCCAGCAACGAGTATGGCACATGGTATTACCAGAATGGGCGGATTGCATCCAGCCTGACCGGAATGGTATTAACTGATAAAGAATGGCGATATGTACAGAACGGCAGAGTTGTCACAGACTATACAGGAATGTCATCCAATCCGGTAGGCTGGTGGTATTATCGCAATGGAACAATAGACTGGAAATACTGCGGGCCATTTGTAGACAAAACTGGTAATGAATGGCAGATCATCAATGGTCACGCAATTACTTGATTGCTGAGTAATTGCTTTTAATACACTGTATTGATGTAGAATAGATAAGATATCATTTAAGATTAGCATATGAAACGAATTTTCCAGAAAGCTGTATTTCATTTTAATCAAATAATTGGTCAAGCAACCATATTAGAAGAATTATTCTGCGGATTGCTAGGCTTATTTTCCAGTTTGGGCTTGTTGGGAGAATTGTATTTGCTAACTGGTAAAGATATCATAATGTCCTCACTGGTAACTATTGTTGTAACTGTTGCTTTTTATAAATTTTATAAAATTGAAATTCAACATCAGAGAACAATCGGTTATTTAATTTTCAATTTATTTATAGCATTTTTGTTTGCTTTGATGCTTTGTGTTGGGGCACGCTTAGAAAGCTCACTAGAAAAAATATCTGTTATTATATTCGCTTCAGTTGTCATTGGCATGACAGTTGTATTTTATCTGCCTATAACATATTTAACGGATTATTTTGATCACAAATCTCTTGTAGATAATAGCGAAAAAACGAATGCAAATTATCGAACACTAAAGATAAGTTTTATTATTATATGCCTTAGTTGGCTTTTCTGTTATCTGGCACTATTTCCAGGGGTTTATGCTATTGATGCACCAACATGGTATTTAGAGTTTTCAGATGTCAGCAGACAGATCTCTTCTCGCTGGTCACCTGTCATTGCAGGATTCTTTTACTTATGTATAAGAGTGGGAGAAATTCTATTTCATAGTAAGGAAGCAGGAATGGCACTATATTCTGCAATGCAAATGGGGACTTCCTTGATTGTTATATGGAATGTATTACAGTTCTTATACACACATGTGTCTGCTGGTTGGTGCATGGCGGCAACAGTGTTCTATACAATTATTCCAACACATGTCATTTTATCAGTCAGTTCTGCTCAGGACGCATGGTTTGCTTCGTGTTTTACAGTTTGTATTCTTCAATTTGTTAAGATGGGAGGGCAGTCAGAAAATTACGTAGTCAGTACAAGTTCAGCATTGAAACTTTACCTTTCAATGATATTGATGTGTGTTTGTCGAAACAACGGACTACACTCATGCTTAGTGCTTATTGTGATAATGCTCTTTATCTGCCGGAATAAGCGTTTATGGGTCATCGTTCTGGCTGTAGTATTATCAGTTATAATTTATCAAGGGCCGTTAATGAAAACATTCAATATCGATACATCGACCACGATTCGGGAAATGATTAGCCTCCCTCTACAACAGATGGCATATGCATATAAGAATAAGGCCAATGATTTAAGTGATGCGGATCGTCAAGCGATGCAGGAGTATGCTCCGGAGTGGAACTGGGAGAATGATCTGACCGGTATTTCTGACACAATTAAAAGTGGTATTGATACCAATAAGATAATGGAGAATCCTGAAAAGTTTTTCAGAATGTATATTACAATAGGCCATAAGGCTCCAAAAGACTATATTTTCGGTACGTTATACCAGACAATAGGATTATGGTATCCGGAAAAGCATTATTCGGATCCTCAGATCTGGCATCCATATTTAAATGTTCAAAGTTACGATATAAATAAACTAGATTTTTGGAAATCTTCAGCAGACATTAGGCAGATTAGTTTATTTCCACAATACTTGGATGTTATTAAATACTTGTTTGGTTGGGATAATGAAGCAACGGGATATGGCGGTAATCTGCAAATGGGATTTTCGAATATACCTATTTTCTCTCTTTTTTGTAAGATGGGAATATATTTCTGGATGGTCATATATTTATTCTTTTATGCTATCTACCGAAAAAGAAATTATGCATTTATGCCGCTTGGATTAGCGATAGGATTAACAATCACAATCATATTGTCACCGGTAATGTATTATCGGTATTATGCACCAATAATCTTTTCAACACCGATATTAATTCAATCTGTTATTGTAAAGAGGCAGGATTAAAAACCGTGTGTAAAATGACCCTGTTCCCAACAGAATTATATCTGAAAACGTAAGGAATAGTTTAATGAAGAACGATGCGCCAAAATCCATAATAGTTACAAACATTAATAAGAGCTTTAGAGTATATAGCGATAAAAGCCATACTTTTAAAGATCGTGTATTATTTGCTAAGCGAAATAAGTATACGATAAACAAGGTATTGTCAAATGTAAGCTTTACCTGTGAAAAAGGAGAAGCGCTCGGATTGATTGGGCATAACGGATGCGGGAAAAGTACTACATTAAAACTATTGAATCGCATTCTCTACCCTGACAGTGGATCGATTGTGATGAATGGTAAAATTTCCAGCTTGATTGAGTTAGGAGCCGGATTTCATCCAGATATGACAGGAAGAGAAAATATTTACATCAATGCGACGATATTTGGCTTGAAAAAGAAAGAAATAGATGAAAGATTAGATACAATTATCAGATTTTCCGAGTTGGAAAAGTATATTGATAACCCTGTGAGAACATATTCTTCCGGTATGTATATGAGACTGGCATTTGCCATTGCTATTAATGTTGATGCAGACATACTGTTAGTTGACGAAATTCTGGCTGTAGGAGATGCAAACTTTCAAAGAAAATGTTTTGATAAATTGAATGAAATTAAAAGGCAAGGGACGACAATTGTCATTGTATCGCATTCCATGGATCAGATTAAAAGCGTCTGTGATCAAGTTATCTGGCTTGATAATGGAGTGATTCGGGAGCAGGGAGAAGCATCAACTGTTTGTGATGATTATTTAATTGCGATGGATGATGCCGCAAACGCAAGGCATAATGAGGAGCTTAAGGAGATGGGATTAGAATCTTCAGAAGACCCCAATATTGCGTTTCCATTACGAGAAGTGTCTGCGCAGATTAGTCCAACGGCCAGGCGAAAGGGAAATATGAAGGTGCGTTTTAAGCATCTTGAATTGCTTTCTGCAGGGGAAACTAAGAATACTTTTCATTTTAAGGATAATGTAACAATTGACTTTTCTACTACGGCTGGAAATCTCAGTGGAAACATTGTTTTCAATATTGTAAATAAAGATGGGGTTGTATGCTCTACTTTTGAAAGCTATATATTTTATGCCAAATATATAAATATTTGCGGTTTAAAAAATAGTAAAGTGGTGCTTCATAATCTCCATTTAGCAGCTGGCAACTATCATCTAGATGCATTCTTATTTGATGATAAGGGAACATTACTCGACTTTATTGCAAGATCAATAACTTTCAAATCAGATACACCGGCTTCTAATGGCGAGGGTATTTTAGCAACCGAGAACGAATGGGAGTTGAAATGAATAAAATATTGACGGTATCTGTTGCCGCATATAATGTGCAGGATTACATTCACGAAACACTTGATTGTTTTGTCAATGTTGATGGGAATGAGCGCCTTGAAGTTATTGTCGTAGATGATGGCGGTAGTGATCGTACAGCAGATATTGTAAATGAATATGTTGCAAAGTATCCGGATGTATTCAAGCTGGTTCAAAAGAAGAACGGCGGGTGGGGCTCTACAATAAATACAAGTTTAAAGATTGCTTCCGGTAAATATTTTAAATTACTAGATGGAGATGATTTTTTTGAACATGACCATATAGCCGCGTTTTTAGACGGATTGGAATATATGGATTCAGACCTTGTGATTACCCCGGCCTATGCGTTTGAAAGTGAGAGCGGCAGAAGAATATTTAATCTACTTGATTATAACTTTAAGACAAATTACAGATCATATAGTTTTGATGATATGAATATGTATGCATTTCAGCCATCTGTATACGGGGTCTGTTTTAAAACAGAAGTGTTGAGGAATGAAAAAGTTGAAATAACAGAACATTGTTTTTATACAGATGTTGAATATGTATTGAAAGGCTGTAATGGTGTTCATTCTGCCGGCTCACTGCCAATGGAAATTTATTGTTATAGGAAATCGAGAGCTGGACAGAGCATGAGCTTAGAAGGCGTTAGAAAGCATTATAAAGATCATTTAAAGATGCTGCTAACGATGCTGAAGTTCGAAAAGGAGCATGTGACTCGTAATTCAGTACATGAAATGTTCGAGAACCGGTTAAAAGACGTATGTTCTAACATGTACAGGTGGTTTTTGTATCTGGAGCCAACAGATGAGCATCGAAAAGAATTGATAGAATTTGATCAATTAATCAAGGATGAATATCCTGCTTACTATTATATGAATACATCGGGGGAAGTCGGAATCCTACGAAAAACTAATTTTAAATTGTATTCAATGGTGGCTAAGCATAGATTGTCAGTAGATCAGAAAAATCATTATGACTTATTTGCATAAATGAATGGAGAAGTTCATGGACGATCGCATCAGTGTAATTATTCCAATATACAATGTATCAGAACAGGATTTGAGACAGTGTATTGATGGTGTAATATCTCAAACGTATACAGCTCTGGATATCTTGCTGATAGATGACGGAAGCACAAATGGAAGTGGTAAAATATGTGATTCTTATGAAAAGGCGGATAGTAGAATTAGAGTAATTCATACAGATAACAGAGGTGTCAGCCATGCAAGGAACATCGGACTGATAAAAGCGGAGGGCAGATATTTAACGTTTATTGATGCGGATGATGTAATTGACATCCATGCATTCGAAATTGCAATAAGCAAACTTGAAAAATATCAGGTTGATTGTGTTGTTTATGGCTGGACAGAAGAGGGAAACAAACCAGACAATAGAATATTGCGAAAAGTGACCAGTCAAGAAAAAATCCTGGATGCTCAGACTGCAAGCAATATTATAATTAAGGATAACTATGGGTGTGGTGGCGGATACCCATGGAACAAGATCTGGGATAAATCAAAAGTTTATAAAGATAATAATCCTATCCTTTTTGACGAAGATTTGTTCGCTTATGAAGATAAATACTGGATATTGGAAGTGCTGCTGAATTGTTCTAAGGTGCTCTTGTTACCAAATGTTTTATATACCTATAAATATAATCCTGCGGGTCTCACGAAGAGCACCGAACTGTGGGAAGCCAGAGATCTTAATGGATTAGATGCATACCATAAAATCGTATTATTAGAAGCAGATAATCCTAAAGCAGCGGTTGAAGCTGAAAAGTTTCTCGCCAATAATCTAATTAAATTCCTTTACCCTGCTTGGATATCAAGGGCATCGAATATCGGACATTTTCAAAGACTTGCAAAGCGCTATCACCTATGGAGAGAGCATATTAAATTCTCCAGAATGTGCGGAGTCAGAAATGTTTGCAAATACTTGATTCTCAGAGCAGCCTTATGGCTTTATGTTTAAATAATATGAATAATATCAAGGAAATCATTGATTATAGAGACATGATATGGAGTCTTGTCAGGAGAGAGCTCAGAGGAAAATATGAAAAATCTGTACTTGGATTTTTATGGGCTTTTTTAGGGCCACTATTTCAAATTTTAATCTATTCGTTAGTATTTACATTGGTTTTTCATAATAACATGCCGAATTATTACATCTATTTGATGGCAGGTATATTACCTTGGACATTCTTTTCCGATTCATTGGGGCAGGGAACCGGGGCAATCATTTATAATGCCGAGATGGTTAAAAAAATATACTTTCCACGTGAAGTTTTAGTTATAGCGGAGGTTTTTGCAAAACTTATCAATATGCTGTTATCTTTCATAGTGATGGCGTTCTTTCTAATTATTTCCGGCATGGGATTTTCGATTCAACTTGTATTGCTGCCTGTAATCATTTTTATTGAATTACTGCTTTGCTTAGGATTTGCCTTTTTTGCATCCTCTGTCACTGTATATTTTCGTGACCTTGAGTACGTTGTTCAGGTCATCCTAATGGCGTGGATTTGGGGAACTCCAATCATGTATACGCTTGATGGTGTAAATTCTCAGCTGAAATATCTGTTATATATTAATCCGTTCACACTTGTCATGAATTGTTACCATGACATTTTGTATTATCATCGTTGGACAGCGCCAATAGAATTATTGATACCATTTCTTGAAGGAGTGTTAGTTATGATCGTCGGATATATAGTATTTAATAAGAGTAAAAAGCATTTTGCAGAGGAACTGTAGTTTGATTACAAAAAGATGACATTGAATAAAACGATAAAAATCTTCATATCATGTCATAAGCCTTCCAGAGTAATTGAAGACGAAGTTTTCACTCCGATTGAAACAGGAGCGGTATATCACGAAAAATCGCTTTCGCAGGGGATACTGCGTGATAATACGGGAGATAATATATCGTCGAAGAATCCGATGTATTGTGAGCTGACGGCACAATATTGGGCATGGAAGAATGTAGATGCTGACTATTATGGCTTTTGTCACTATAGAAGATATTTCAATTTGACACAAAACGTATTTCCGGAAGATTCATATGGAGATATATTGGAACCATATCTGCTCGACGGGACAGCCGGAAAATATGGAATATCCTGGAAAAATGTTCAGCCATTGCTTTCTGAATATGATCTGCTTGTATCTAAACGACAGGATCTGCGTAAACTTCCGGGAAATTATAAAACTCCGCAAGAGCAATATGCTTGGGCTAAGTATCTTCATGCGGAAGATTATCAGCTAATGCTTGATATCATAGACCAACATTTTCCGGAATACACAAACGCAGCCAGAACATATAGTGAAGGGCATTATTCCAGCTTTTGCAACATGTTTATCATGAAGAAGGACATGTTTGTGCGATATTGCTCATGGCTTTTCGCAGTGCTGGACATATTCTGCAGAGAGCGGGATATGTCCGGTTATAGCAGAGAAGCACTCAGAACGCCCGGACATTTGGCTGAAAGGCTGCTTAATATCTTCATTATACATCTGCAGGAGGAGAACAGGAATATAAGGATAAAGGAACTGCAGACAGTATACCTGCAGAATACTGACTGGGTAGAAACATTATGCCCGGCATTTGATCATAACAATATTCCGGTTGTTTTTGCTGCTGATGATAATTATATTCCGTATTTCTCAGCATGCCTGCAGTCTGTAATTGACCATAGTTCTCCGCAAAATAATTATGATTTAGTATTGATCAGTAAAAATATTTCGCGTGTAAATCAAGACATATTACGGGGAATGACTGCAGGATATGATCATATTTCACTCCGTTTTTATAATCCTATGCCTCTTCTTGGTGGATACAGACTCCATGCAAATGCGCATATCACTGAGGAAACATACTATAGATTCCTGATTCAGGAGATATTGCCGCATAGTGATAAGGTGTTGTATCTTGACTGCGATCTCATTGTAAATTCTGATATAGCCAAACTTTTTACTACGGATGTCAGCGGCTATATGCTGGCTGCTACGTTGGATCCGGATTTCCTCGGTCAGATAGGCGGAGCAGATCTCAATACGCAGGAATATGTACAGACAAAATTACAATTAAAAAATCCGGCGAATTATTTTCAGGCGGGCGTGATTCTTTTCAACGAAGAAGAGATGAGAAAGAGCCATTCGATACAGGAGTGGCTCGGATATGCGGAAACACCTTATCGCTATAATGATCAGGATGTATTAAATCTGTATTGTGAAGGCCGTGTCAAGTTCCTAGATATGTCATGGAATCTCATTACCGACATGGAGTTCAAGAGATTTTCAAATGTTATTTCCTATGCGAGCGCGACTGTACAAAATCAATATGAGAGGGCACATCAAAATCCTGCAATAATTCATTATGCCGGATGTATTAAGCCGTGGAATCGGCCGGAAGATGATCTGGCACGTTATTTTTGGAAAGAACTGAGGAAAACTCCATACTATGAGACTGTTCTAGCGAATCTTTGTAGAAATGGTGCAAAACATAAGAGTTCATCTGGAAAGATAACCGAAGTTGTCAATCAGATTTTTCCCGTGTCTACGAAGAGAAGAGCATGGCTGGATCGAGTATATATGAAGCTGCATAGATAAATGTGTGTTTCAACATTGCTTTAAAAGGAAAACCAACAGAAATGTTCTATATTGTTACACATAAAAAATTTGGGCAGCCACGAGAAAAGGGATACGTGTCCATTCTTGCAGGTGCAGCATTGCATGGACATATTTTCGGCGATCTATATGATGACACTGGTGATTCGATATCCGGGAAGAATCCAAGTTACTGTGAATTAACAGCCTTATATTGGATCTGGAAAAACCGTAATGATCCATATATCGGTATTTGTCACTATCGAAGATATTTCTCGGGATATTGGGATGACAGGCGTATCCTGACAGAAAAGGATGCGCTTCGGATCCTGAAAAATTATGATGTAATTCTTCCGCAGACTGCACACCTGTCAGAAAGTGTACGTGAAGAATATCTTCATAACTGTGGCAGAGAAAAGGATCTGGATACCGTTCGAAAAATTATAGTTGAGCAATGTCCGTCATATCTTCCGTATTTTGACAGCTATATGTCCGGCCATACAACCACTTATAAGAACATGATGGTTTGCAGTAAAGAACGGTATGACGAATATTGCAGCTGGCTTTTTCCGATATTATCGGAAATGGAAAAGTATGCTGACTTCACCGGTTATTCATCACTGGAGAAGAGAATGTACGGTCTGCTTGCGGAACGTCTGCTCAATGTTTACATTCGAAAGAATGACTGGAGAGTGAAGCATTTGTTCATTTTGGAACCGGAGAGAAAACTTTCCGCCGGAATGAAACTGATTTATCGCATTGCCAGAGTTACCTCATTTTATTTATAGATATGGGTATGAATTTTGTTTACGCAACAGATGATCGTTATGCAGGATATTGCGGGATATCGCTTACATCTCTTTTGGAAAACAATCAGGATGTAAGCGATATTTCTGTGTATATCTTGGCTTACAGGATATCAGATCAGAATTGTAATAAGTTAAAGGTATTGTGCGACAGGTATGGCGCCAGACTGCTGATGATTGATATAGAGGACTTTCAGGATAAGATCGGTTTTGATGTAAATACATCGGCATACAATCCAATCGTCCTGTCCAGACTCTTTTTAACAAGTTATCTTCCTGTAAATGTAGACCGGGTCCTTTATCTCGATTGTGACATCATCGTTACTGATTCCTTGAAGGCGCTTTTTGAGGATAAAATAGGCGGATCAGATTTCACAGAGTATTCGGTTGCCATGTGTCCCGAGCTGTATATGCCGGATGATAAAAAGAGGAATATTGGCCTTGATAAAACAGATACATATTTTAATGCCGGTGTAATACTGGTCAATCTTTCCAGATGGAGAGCCTTAAATCTGGACCAAAGTTTTTTAGCCTATTATCGTGCGAAACAAGGGGATCTGCTCTATAATGACCAAGATATAATCAATCATTGCTGCAGAAGGGACGTTCTGACATTGCCACAGTGGTATAATACGTGTACGAATCTGCCGTATTTTCCGAAGTGGTATCTTAAAAGAATACAGAAAGCTTTCTGCTATGAACCTTCGGAAGTCTATTCAGACAGATTAAGGAAACCGGTTATCATCCATTATCAGGGTGAGGAACGTCCATGGATACACGGAAACAGAAATTTCTATCGGGCATTTTATGATCAATATCGTCAAATGAGTGAGTGGAAATCGATGCAGATGGTCTATGGGCAGGAGAAGAAGATGCGTTTGTATCATCTCCTGAACGTGATAACAAAATTGTTTCCTCATTTTCGAAAGTTGGTCACAGATTTCATTGGAATCCGCTGGTATCAGATTACAAGGAACAAAACATAGAAGAGTTTATTAAACAGGAAATCAACTGTAGAAGTAACGTATGCTGACAAATAGACAAAAGACCATTATCTATTATTTAATTCCTCCACTTGTGACCGGACTGATCATGTTAATCATCCTGTATATCGGTGATTATGT
>OCTW011587809.1_pt1 | contig 10285 bp, 12 predicted proteins | sample 1539671 | NCBI WGS metagenome assembly OCTW01 (sample SAMN02144230, study PRJEB22623) | gut metagenome | biome: sheep rumen | host: Ovis aries | place: New Zealand
GACTTGGCAATGATTTATAAAGACTTCAAAGTAGATTTAATCCCTGTCTGCTATTATGATGTCATTTTAGCTTGGAGATGTCTTAAAGAGGATGAGCCTGATAATAGGTTAAAGACGCTGGTATGGAAATATGTTCATAATCAACAAGGGGATCCCAAATCATTTTCAGATTTCTTTAATCCTAAACTATTTCCATACAGTAGGCCTGAAATTGCAAAATTATATGCGGCTAATGATGCTAAAATTACTTATGAACTATTTAAGTGGCAATTGCCTTATGTGACAAAGAGCCATCCTAAATGTCAGAAAAATCATTTAGAGAAGATAGCAGATTTAGTCTGGAATATTGAGTTCCCTATGATTAGGGTATGTGCTTTAATGCATAGAACTGGGGTTTATTTTGATTCCAGCGTTAGGGATGTATTAAAGAAAAGATATGATTTTAAGTATGCCGATGAAAATGGCAAACTTATAACTATGATTCAGGAAATCATAGATCAGGCAGACGCTATAACTGTTCAAAAATCTCCATTTAAGCGTGGTTTAGACTTTAATGAAGGTAGCCCCAAGCATGTAGTATATCTTCTTAATAAGTTCTTACAATGTCAAGTAGAATCCGGGGATAAGAAAACTTTAACTCTGTTGAACTTGCCTGTAACTAATCAGATCTTAAAGGTTAGGGCATTGGGAAAGCTGCTCAACTCTTTCATTGATAAGTTGCCAGAAGTTGTAGGCCCAGATGGTAGGATTCATTCTACTTTTAAAAGCATAGGTGCAGATACGGGCCGTATGAGTTCTTCTGATCCTAATGTTCAGCAGATTCCTTCACATGCTACGGATATTAGGCATCAGTTTAGGGCAACTCCTGCTATGGAGAAGATAGATGATTGTACTCAAACTAATAATGGAGTGGAAGTTACTTTAGGACTCTATGACACAGTTTATATGGCAGACAATACTGAGAAGGATGTAATAGATCTTCAGGTAGGAGATGTCGTTAAGATATTAGATAATAATAAGGAGGTGAGTGCTATTGTCAAGTCGATTTCAAATCAAGCACCGTACGCCAGCGTATGTTTTGATGTCTAGCGACTACAGTCAACAGGAACCAAAAATGCTAGCATACAAGTCTGGTGATCCGAAAATGATAGATGCTTTCAAGCATAATAGAGATATCTATGCTACGATTGCGGGTCTGTCATTTAACAAACCTTATGAAGATTGCTTGGAGTTTTATGTTGATGAGAATGGTAAAAAGACAGATCAGGTAAATAAGGAGGGTAAGGAAAGAAGAACACAGGCCAAGAGCATCGTATTGGGCATCACGTACGGAAGATCCACAAAGACCGTAGGTGAGCAGCTATTCGGAAAAAATAAAGAAATGACCGAGGAGGAAAAGACTAAAGCTGCCCAAGGCGTATATGATGCTGTACTTAACTCTTTTCCTAATCTTGATGCGTTTATGCATAAATGCCAAGCAGATGCTCGGAAGTATGGTTATGTTGAAACTATCTTGGGCAGAAGACGGCATATTAGAGATATGCAACTTAAACCTTATGAGTTTAGAGCAGGTAAAGGTTATGTAAATCCTGATATTGATCCTTTGGATCCAAAGACGCTTAAATATAAAAATGAACTTCCTAAACGGATTTCAGATAAACTTGAAGCGGAATTTGCCAAATACAAGTATAAAGGTCAGATTTATCGGCGCATCAAGGAATTGGAAGAAGACCACATTAGGGTTATTAATAATACTAAAAAGATTACGGATGCTACAAGACAATGTGTAAACTCCGTTATCCAGGGAAGTGCTGCGGAACTTACAAAAATCGCTATGCTCAAGGTTTTTAATAACAAGGAGTGGGATGAACTCGGTGCGAGAATATTATTGCCAGTCCATGACGAGCTTATTGCAGAGGTCCCTATTCGCAATGCAAAACGGGCTGGTGAGTTATTAAGTCAACTGATGAGTGATGCCGGTAACTTCTTGCCGTTTACCATTAGTTGCGATGTAACTACTACTATAAAATGGTATGGTTTGGAATATCCCTGCCCTTATACTAGACCTACTAGTTCTGATTTTGCAAATTTGGAAGCATCTCAACTCAAATGGATTCAGTACTATTTGTTTGAGTGTGAATATGTACTGCCGGTATTTAATGATCCTGATGGCAAAAAACCTATGGGAGACGCTGCCTTGGGTGTAAATGGTATCTGGTCAGAAGAAACTGCACAGGCAATAGATGATTATATAAATCGTTATCATATTAGTGAGAGTGATTTTATAGATCATATCGAAAATAAAGTAGTGTACGACTTACAGAAATTAAAATAATGGAGGACATCAAAGATGAAATTTACAGTTTCAACCAAGCCCCTGAAGAATGTTACTGACCTTGGAATTATCAAAGCAAATATTTCCAAGTTCTACTACAGAAGTAACATTGTGCAGATTACCGCAACCCGTGATACCCTGAAACTCAATATTGAGGCATCAGGTATTAAGTCTCGTATGACTTTGCAGGGTTCTGGTGATGAAGACGCTACGGCATCTATTATGGTCGAGTGTGCTATGTTCAAGAATCTTATTGATAGTATTGAAACTGACATCGTTACTTTTGAGTTTATTGAGGGTGGTCTGTATGTTCATACTGGTACAAGTAAGTTTGCCATCCCGCAGATTATTGACGTGGCGGATGTTCAGTTGGATGAGCCTGTGGACCAGTACAAGTCTGACAATGTAATTACTATCAACCCGGCAAGTTGGCAGTTTATCAAGGATCACCAGATGTATGCTATTGCTACTTCAAATAAGCATCCTGTTTATACAAATGTCTGGGTTAGCGAGAATAAGGATGTTCTCGTAGGTGATTATGACAATAGCTTGTTCACATATTCCAAGTGTGGTGATTTTGATACTACATGTCTTTTCCCTACCTCTCTGATTAACCTGTTTACTTCTATCCCAGAGGGATCTAAAGTAGTTAAGGTAGGCAATAGTTATGTTCTCGCTATTGATACTGATAGTTATTCTATGATTACAGAATTTATGCCTAAATATGAATCTGATGAATCCGTGGGTAGCTACAATTCTGAAATTATCCTTAATATGCTGGCACACCCGGAATCATTCATTACAGTTGATGTTGGCCCTATCTCAAAGTTTATTAGCCAGACCGCTATTCTCCGTCAGGGTGATATGAATAAGGTAATTGATTTTACCCTTTCTGATGGCAAACTTACTTTGACAAACAAGGCAAGCAACTATTCTATGGATGTGGCATCTGATGGAACATACACAGTAAAGTTCTCTATTGATCTGTTTAAGAATGTTCTTGGCAATTTTGATTCTGATAAGGTTAATATCGCACCTATGATGCGTGGTGAGAGTGCTATTGGCTGCATCTTCTGGACCGATACACTTACAACATTACTTGCAGGACAGGGTTAATGGCATTTAAGTCTGTAGAAAGTATCCATTTTTCTCGGTTTAACTCTGCTGCTAGTAGTGATTTTCTTGATCTATATGAGCATACGGTAGACGAAAGCATCCTTGAAGGCGAGACATCTCTCCCTTCAAGGACTTTTGCTCCGTCACAGATAAGATGCAAGCGAGTTAGTTGGTTTAGGTTACGCGGTACTCCCCCGGAGCCTGAAACTACTGTTGACCGAACTTTGAATTTTACCGCAACTGTCGGTAGTGCTTGCCATCAGCATATCCAAGAATTGCTGGCTAAAAAGTTTGGTGCAGATTGGGTATCCCCTGAAGATTATCTGAAACAGGCAAATCTGAACTATAAATACAATTGTTATAAAAATGGTTTAGAAACACAGCTAGAGATAATTGAGCCAGTTCCCGTTAAGTTTGCACCTGATGGAATTATTTTCTGGCAAGGTAAATACTGGCTCTTGGAAATCAAGACATCTGAATACTCAAGTTTTGATAAACTTACAGAACCAAAGCCGAATCATGTTGATCAGATTAAGTGCTATGCAACATTGTTAAACATTCCTAATGTCCTTGTTTTATATCAGGATCGTGTATATGGAAATCTTAAATGTTATGAGGTTAATGTTGCTGAATCTGATATGCAGCAGATTTGGGATATGTTTAAGGAAGTTCAAGATTATGTAGTTAAAAACATAGCTCCACCGAAACCTGATAATACAAAATATTGCAACCCCAGTTATTGCAGGTATTACAATAAATGTAAGGAGTGGTAGAAATGGGTTGTATTAAAGGTTGTATTAAGAATATGAAACCTATGACCTTTTGGGGTAAATTGCGTGAAGAACATAATATCACATTTGGAAGTCTATCTAAGGAATTAGGATTGTCACATGGTGCATTAGTTACTTATTTTAGTGGCGAGCATATTCCCAGAGAGTATGCAGCAAGAAAAATCTGTCATTTCTTTAACATTGACTATGAGTTTGGTATGTCTAAATTTAAGTCAGATCATACCATTTGGGATATGCGGCATGATGATCGCTGGCATGCTCATGATAAGCAGAGAGAATCTGACTATCATAAGAAATACATACGGAATAATGCTATTCCATATTGTGTATCTTTTGACCGCACAAAGGACAGAGATTTACTGGATAAACTAGACTCTATTGAGCTTGGAAACAGAAGTCCCTATATAAAATGGGTTCTGCGACAGCATCTTGGAAATGATAAATTTTCTGCTGACAGACTTACTCCTGAAGTGCAGGCTTTATTAAAGGTGATTTATTCTGAAGTCCCTTTTGAGATCTTTATGCAAATGCTATCAACTTTAATTGATAGTAAGCGTATTGATGCCAGAATACTTTATGGTTATGTAAGTTACCCTACATTTATAGAAATTAGAAAACTTGAAAACTACATTTGATTAATATAATCGTTAATATATGTATGAAGAAGATTTACAAGACTAGAGAAGGTGCTGAAATTTCATATAGTATAGGTACGTTTAGATGTACTATGACTATTTTCTTGGTAAGTCTGTTGTTGAGCCAATTTACCCCAATTACGACAACAACTTGGATGCTTATATTTATGGGAATATTATTTACAGTAGTAGCAGAGGTAGCATATGAGCTTAGCGAATAAGTACAGACCGTCAGATTTCAATAGTGTAATCGGTCAGGGTGTAGTTGTAGATATAGTAAAGGCGATGTGTGAATCTTCGGAATTGAGTAACCGCAATTTTTTGTTTACTGGTCCTGCTGGTACTGGTAAGACGACGCTTTCAAGAATTATTGCAAAATCCCTTAATGGTAATACTGAAAATATTATTGAGGTAGATGCTGCATCTAATAGCGGAGTTGATGATGTCCGTGAACTTATCCAGCAAGCGGCTCAATACCCTATTGGATCCAAGTACAAGATTATCATTTGTGATGAGGCTCATTCTTTTTCTAATCAAGCATGGCAGGCTCTGCTTAAATGCTTGGAAGAACAGGTAGGAAGTACTATTTGGATTTTTGCGACTACTAATCCTGAAAAGATCCCTGGAACTATTTTATCTAGAGTTCAGACATTTAAGCTTTCAAAGATTAGTACTGAAAACATCCAGAAGCGACTTAAATTCATTTTGGATTCAGAAATTAAAGAAGGTCAGCAGATTACTTATACCGATGAGGCATTATCTTATATTGCCCGTCTTGCACAGGGTGGTCTTCGTGATGCCATAACTTCTTTGGATAAGGTATTGGCTTTCGGTACAGATGTAACCACAGAACTTGTAGAGAAAGCATTAGATTTACCTAATTATGATGATTATTTTAGCTTGCTTAACGCTCTGGTTAAAAAGGATAATGCTGAAATCTCTAGAACATTAGATTTAGTTTATAATTCTGGTACTAATTTTATTAAGTGGTTTGAGGGATTTCACAGTTTTCTTTGTAACATTGTTAAATATGTGTTCTTGAAAGATATTTCAAGGACTATGATTCCTCCGCATTATGCAGATAAGTTATCCCGATATGGTGATCAGCATGCATTTATCTGCCTTAAACTTGCTGGGGTTATTATGACAATGAACAAGGATTTAAAACTTACCCAGTATCAGCTGGAGACAGCGATTACATATCTGTGTTCTCCTGTGCCTCCAAAGAAAGAAGGTTAGTGTGCCAGAGTATGAATTTGTAGTTGCTCTTGACAATACTGTTGTAGCAAGAGATATGGATCTTGCTACAGCTTTGATATTAGCAGAGGCTTTATTCAAAAAATATTATGCAGAGCCTAAAATTGATGTAACCATAAGTCGTATTGAAAAGGCTACATGTTGTAGAGAGGATTGAAATGAGTGATATTTCCAGAGCTGCAGAATCTCTTAAAGAAGATTTTAATTCTGCGGATGCTTTAGTTACTGAGATTTATGATAAGTATTTTGCCAAATACTTTAAGCGGGAAATTGAAATGCATCTCAGATTTCAGGATCCTGATGTACCGATTACTGATAAGGAGTTGGAGTGGTTAATTACTTCTTTGCCTTTGGAATTGTTTTCTGTGTCTAATGCATTAGCACAGTTTAAGCAACATAATGAGATTGTTAAACTTAAAGTAAAGCAACGTAGCAAGAACAAGGATGCTGATTCTGATGGACTTGATGAGGAATATAAGTTGATGTCTATTATATATTCTTCTGTAATATTGCGGGTTGAGCAGGAGATTTCATTTTCAAAAGAACTGATTATGGGGGCAAAGAAAGTATGGGATGCTCGTAGGGTAGGTGAGCATGCTCCTATAAGTGAGGTAGTTCCTGCACCAGAGCCAGAGTTACCGGAATATAGGGTAGATACTTATCCTAATGTAAAGTATTAAGGAGATTTAGTTATGGCAAGTTATGCAGAAATTATTAAAAGTTGTGAAAAGGAATGGGCATGTCCAGAACTTATGGAGAGTGTCAATAAAGTTGGCGGTAAAAAGATCCCTTTTTCTTCTCCATCCTTAAATTATGTTACCTATGGTGGAATCCCTAGAGCTGCCCTTACGGTATTCCATGGTGTTCCGGGTGGTGGTAAATCCACTACAGCCATTGACCTGTGTAAAAATGCACTGGATTTGTTTTTAACTGAATATTCAGAAGAAGTAATGAAGCTAGAAGAGAATATTGCTGCTGGTAAGAAAGAGGCAAAAATTGCATTGTCTGACTTAAAGGATCGTGGCCCTAAGAAAGTCTTATATATTGACTTGGAGCACTCTTTTGACAGGAAGTGGGGTTCAATTTTAGGAATCACTAATAAAGATATTGATATTATGCAACCCCCGAATGTCAAGGCAGAAGCTATCTTGCAGAAGTTGTTAGAGATGGTTAGTACGGGAGAAATGGGGCTTATCGTACTAGATTCTGTTCCATCACTAGTTACTGGAGCTGAACTTGATAAGAAAATCGGTGAAAGAACAGTGGCATCTCTTGCTAGTGTAATGACAGAATTTTGTCGAAAGGTTACACAGTTACTTACTAGGTATGACTGCACCTTGCTTTTAATCAATCAGGTTCGTGTCAACCTTAATAATCCTTATATTGAACAGACTCCGGGCGGTGAAGCGATTAAGTTCTATGCTTCATTGATTTTGAGTTTCCGATTAGGTGCTCCTGTGGATTTCCTTGGAAATGAGTTAGCTATGAAAGCTGAAAACCCAGCTGGTTACAAGATAACTGTTAGTGTCAAGAAACAGAAGTCTGCTCCATTTGACAGAAAACTCGGAGAGTATTACTTGCTCGCACAGTCTGGTTTAAGAGTGGATTTTGAGTATGGAAATCTTGCCATTGATAAGTATGGAATTATCATCAAGAACAAGGGTTGGTTTACAATTTGTGATCCTGAAACCAAGGAACCGTTAGAAGTAGATGGAAACTTGGTTAAGGTAAATGGTCAGGTAAAGGTTTATGACTATTTACAGAGTAATCCAGATTATTATGAGAAGTTGTGCAATTTTATAACAAATGATATTAACAAGAATGGACTGGAAGTTTCTGATACTTCCGAAACTACTGATGACTAATAAAGAAGCATCTGCAAAGCAGGAAAAATTAGTTGCTGATTACATGGGTTGGCATGTGGTATCCGGTAGTGGTGCTCGCCCCTTTAAGCCTGGTGATGTAAATAATGAACATTATTTGGCGGAATGTAAAACCCATGTTAATGAGCAGACTAATATTGTGTTCTATAAAAAACATTGGGATAAAATTGCAATTGAATCTAGTTCAGTACATAAGCGCCCAGTCTTAATTACTGATAATGGTACTCAAAATTCTTCACATACTTGGGTAGCAATTCATTGGAAAACCTTGCCAGAGAATTGCCATATCATTTTAGGGTTAAATAATACATCTAGATCTGAAAACACAATAACATTTAATGCTTATGAGGCTGCTATGAATTATAAGCAGGGTTATCAGGATTCAGATATAAATTATTTTATAGAGAAATTCGGTAAAGATGAGTTGGCAATTATGCCCTTATCGGAATTTAAGAAATTTTATCAGGATCAGTACGAATGTTAAGTATTCAAGATGTTGGTTTAAGTATATTAGGCGATACTCCAAAGAATTTTTATATTCTTGGAGGAGCTGAATATGGTATCAAGGATAAGTATATTGATATCCTTGTATCTAAAATCGGTGCCAAAATTGAATATGATACAGTTGCTGAAGTTATAAGTTTGCTATCAAAAAATCACATTATTCCATTGCCGCCGCAGGTTTATGTAGTTAGGTATGATAAGGCTTTTGTTAGCAATGCCAAGGATTTGTCCAGCAAACTATTATCTTTAGATATTCCTGGTACTCTTGTACTTATCTATGAAGATGAGAAAGAACTTTCTAGGTTAGACAAGGTATTTCCTGACAATACAGCATCTATTGATGCTATTGACATCAAGCATATGAGCAAGCATTTGAAGTCTGATTTTCCCAAGTTAGATGATCAAACTATTGGATATGCTGCCAAGCATGCCAAGAATTATTATCAAGCCAAGAACATCTGTCATTGCTTGCACTTGATACAAGGCAAGGTTCTTCTTACGGAAAAACAGATAATTTCTCTGTTTGACCTACAGTTGGAATATTCCAATACTGATTTGCAAATAGCCATAGCGAGTAGAAACTTTAATGCACTAATGTATATTGCAGATCATTATGAGGACGATTTGCAGACAATTCTGTATCAGATTTTAAGAGTAATGGTTGAGCTTGATAAGATACAGAGTAGCAAGTATTCCAACTCTCCACTGAAGAAGTATGCAAAGAATTGGACTCCTGCCGATATCTACTTTATGTTCAACCATACTTACGAAGCTATCAAAGCATTACGCTCTGGGTATATTGCAGATGTATCGGACATAATAACCTATCTCGGAGCATTGATGATGTTTAAGAATATTCCAGATATGAGGTTATTAAAATGAAAAAGAAGATTACAGTTTTAGGTCAGGATTATCAGGTTATAGTTGATACTTCTGGCAATAATCCTAAATTAAATGATTGGGATGGGTATCATGAGCCATATTCTAAAAAGATTGTGATAGATGGAACTCTATTCACAAAGGAGACAGATCAATCTAAAGTAGCAGAAAGTTTAGATGTTTATTTGAATAGGGTATATCGGCACGAAGTTATGCATGCATTCTTTTGTGAAAGTGGCATTTCCTATAGATATACATCAGATGAAGAAGATTTCCTTGTAGATTGGATAGCCAGACAATATCCGAAGATGAAGAAGATTTTTGAAGAATTAGGGGTTGAAGAATGAATTTTGTTTGTCAGAATGACGCATTAGAAAACCTTAAACTCCTTGCTGAGCATCATCAGCATGGAGTTCTTATTGTGGGAAATTCTGGTAGTGGTAAGACATATTTAGCTCGCCAATATTCCAAAATGTTGGATATTCCAGACTTCTATATAATCAATTCTGTAATTTCCGATTTGAAAGTTATGATAGATGGCTGCGTTACCAATGGCACTCCAGTTGTATTATGCATTGAAAATCTTGATGATGGCGTAGTTCAGGCCGCTTATCCTTTACTGAAACTAATAGAAGATTGCCCAAGCTATATTTATGTAGTAGTTACTTGCAATAATCTGTTTTCGATTCCTAACACTATTCCGAGCAGATGTGCTTTGGTTACAATAAACCCCGCTACCCAGTCTGATATTGAGCAATATTCTATGTCAAAGGATCCTACGGCATATGCATTTTTGAAAGATAAGAAAATCTGGGGGTGTGTTCAGGGGTTTGGAGATGCTGATACCGTACTGAAGTTTACCCCAGAACACTTAAAGTATTTTGA